>JGI24710J26742_10001143_pt1 | contig 24503 bp, 22 predicted proteins | sample BioPla2DNA2_FD_26742 | JGI IMG/M metagenome (IMG submission 26742) | reverse complement strand
CGACTTCACCAAAGTCATCGTGCGCGATACGGTTTCCGACGCCCTGCAGACCTATGCCTCCGGGCATGCACCCTTGGAAGAAGAAACCGGCGAGGCCATAGAAAAAACGGTGACCCTGAAAGAAATACGGGAAGTTGTCGTCGACGGAAATACCCTGTTCTACTTCCTGGTAGAAGAAGACGAATGGGTTTATCGCGCGTCCGCAAAAGAGATCGGTTCGGCCATCGTGTTTGCTGTTCCGGGTGATACGGTAGAAATCAGCGGCATGGTATCCGACGGACAGGTAAACGTGCACAGCCTTATTAAATAGCCAAAAACAAAAGCATCCCCGCCAAACGGCAGGGATGTTTTTTGGTTTATTCGTTTCGTGTCAGTGCAATGCGGATTTCTTTGTCGTTGAGCGGGGTCGCTTCTTCTTCCAGTGTCTCTTTTCGCACCAGTTCGGTTGTGAGGGTTTCTTTCCGGATGAAGTCTTCGTGGGCCAGCAGAGCCTCTGCCACATCGTCTTCTGCCGCAAAAGCGGTCACAATGGTGTCTTGCACCTCATAGTCGTTGTTTTTACGCATTTGCTGCACTTTGGATACAAATTCGCGCGCATAGCCTTCTGCAAGCAGCTCGTCGGTTAAGGTGGTATCCAAAAGCAGCGACACTTTGTTTTCCATGGCAACGTTGAAACCTTCTTTTGCCGATACTTTCGTTTCTACGTATTCCGGCAGAATGACGGTTTTCTCGCCGTCCAGTTCCATCGTAACAGAACCTTTTTCTTCCATTTCATCCAGGAATTCCCTNGCGTTACCTTCTGTCAAAGCCTTCTGGAACGAACGGATCTTCTTGCCCAATACCGAACCCGCCGCGCGGAAGTCGGGCTTCAGCGAATAGTTCATATAAGCGGTAAGGTCCTGGGAGAAGCGCACATTTTTTACATTCAGCTCTTCCTGAATCAGATCCGACAGATCGGAGAGCATGGCTTCGTATTTTCCGTCTACCACGATCTCCTGCAGCGGCTGGCGCACTTTGATCTTGGCTTCTTCCCGGGAGGCGCGTCCCAGGGTGACTATCAGGCGGACCAGATCCATTTTTTCTTCCAGCGCATCCTCCAAGGCCGCTTCCTGCGGTTCGGGCAGGATGGTCAGATGAACCGATTCACCGTCGGTGAGATGGCGATAGATTTCTTCGGCGATAAACGGTGTAAAGGGTGCCACCAGCTGTGCAATACCGCTCAGGATTTCACGCGTGGTTTGGTACACGGCTTTTTTGTCATCGTCCATGCCGTCTTTCCAGAAGCGGCGGCGGTTTCTGCGGATATACCAGTTGGACAAATCTTCGATCACAAAGTCGTTTATGGCACGCACAACTTTGGTCAGTTCAAAACGGTCCATCTCTTCGTGATACATCCCGATGAGATGGTGATACCGCGACAGGATCCAGCGGTCAATCTCCGGGCGGTCCGCATAGGGAATTTCTTCGGTAAAGGCATCTTCTGTCTCCGTATTGGCATACAGAGAGAAGAAGTTGTATACATTTCTAAAGGAGCGGAAGAACTTGGATTCCACCTCCCGCAGGCCGTCGACATCAAATCGGGTCGGCACCCAAGGATTGGACACATACAGGGAGTAAAAGCGGATTACATCGGCGCCGTATTCTTCAATCAGCGCAAACGGGTCTAAGGTATTGCCCCGGCTCTTGCTCATCTTCTTGCCTTCTTTGTCCAGCACGAGGTCGTTTACTAAAACCGACTTATACGGCGAGCGCCCGGTCATATAGGTGGAGATCGCCATCAAGGAATAGAACCAGCCGCGGGTTTGGTCCACCCCTTCGCAGATAAAGTCTGCGGGGAAATACTTTTCTTCAAAATCGTCCTTGTGTTCAAACGGATAGTGTCTTTGGGCAAAAGGCATTGCACCCGAGTCAAACCAGACGTCGATCACATCCTCTTCCCGGGTCATCACGCCCCCGCAATGCGGGCATTTGATATGCACTTCGTCTACATAGGGGCGGTGCAGCTCGATGGACAGGTCGATGTCTTCGATCGCACGGTCCACCAGTTCCTGTTTGGATCCGATGGATTCGGTCTTCCCGCAATCATTGCAGCGCCACATGGGAAACGGCGTACCCCAGTAACGCGAGCGCGAAATAGCCCAGTCATTCAGATTCTCCAGCCAGTTCCCGAAGCGTTTTTCCCCCATGAAGGGCGGATACCAGTTGACTTTTTGGTTTTCCGCGATCATCTGCTCTTTTACGCGGGTAATTTCGATATACCACGACGGGGCCGCATAATACAAAAGCGGGGTATCACAGCGCCAGCAGTGCGGATAATTGTGTTCCATGCGTTGTTTGGAATACAGTTTGCCTTCCTGGCGCAACCAATCCACAATCAGAGGATCTGCATCCATAACAAACATGTCTTTCCAGGGCGTTTCGGTAAACTTTCCTTCCGTATTNACGGGCTGCACAAAGGCGAGGTCGTATTTGACCCCGTTCTGATAGTCGTCTTCCCCGAAGGCGGGGGCGGTGTGTACGATGCCGGTACCGTCTTCTGCTGTAACATAATCCGCCAGTGTCACAAAATAAGCATTGCCTTCCACGTTCATAAAGTCCATGAGCGGCTCGTACTGCATATGCTCCAGCTCTTTTCCGGCCATGCGTTCTATCACTTCATAGTCTTCACCGAGAACTTTGTCGGCCAGGGCCGCTGCCAGATAATACACTTCATCATTTTGGCGCACTTTGACGATTTCTTCTTTCGGATGCACGGTCAGCGCCACATTGGACGGCAGGGTCCAGGGCGTCGTCGTCCAGGCAAGAAAATAGGCGTCTTCGTCTTTTTTCTTAAACTTCGCGATCACCGTTTCCGACTTGATTTCCTTATAACCCTGGGCTACTTCGTGGCTGGCCAGTCCCGTACCGCAGCGCGAGCAGTACGGCAGAATCTTGTGGCTCTCATAAATGGCACCGTCTTTGTTCATGGTGTCCAGAATATGCCATACCGATTCGATATAGCGGTCTTCCATCGTAATATAGGGATCGTCCATATCGATCAGAAAGGCGATCTTTTCGGTCATATCGCGCCAGGATTTCTCGTAGCGGAACACCGACTCACGGCATTTTTTAATAAATGCCTCCACGCCGTAGTCTTCGATATCCTGCTTATTGTGCAGACCCAGTTCTTTTTCCACTTCAATTTCCACAGGAAGGCCGTGTGTGTCCCAACCGCCTTTTCGTTCTACACGATAGCCTTTCATGGTCTTGTAGCGGCAGGTAAGGTCCTTCAGCGTGCGGGCAATAACATGGTGAATGCCGGGTTTCCCGTTGGCTGTGGGCGGCCCTTCATAAAAGATAAAATGCTCTGCGTCTTTTCTTGTTTCTACCGAGCGTTTCAAAAGATTGATGCTGTTCCAGTATTCGGAAATGGCATGCTCGCGCTTGGACGCTTTTTCTTTGGATAATTGTTCAAAATGCATACGGTCCTCCAGACAAATAAAAAGCCCCTGCTTCTGCAGGGGCGAAATGAACGGTTTCGCGGTACCACCCGTGTTTATACGACAAAAGTCGTAACTCAGCTTACGTTAACGCACGCGACACGGGAAGAATCCAACTCACAGGCGATTTTCCGACACGGGTTCCTTGGAGTTTTCACCAACCACTCCACTCTCTGCACGCCCCCTGCACCGTACTCTTCTGCTCCTCGTTTTTGGTCTACATGCCTTACTATAATCGAACAGGCGTCTATTTGTCAAGAATAAAGTGCATAGTATTGCGCATTTATACAGGTTTCAGGACTTGTTTCCCCTGTTTGCAACGGGAAAAATGCGTCGAACCGTTCGATAAAGGCAAACGAGTATATTAAGACCGAACGACAACCCAAACGCAAAAGGATGAAAAAGCCAGCTCTTCCCTTTGCCATTTCTTATCGTATCCCTTGATTTCCTAATCTTCTTTCGTTCCTCATCAAACAGACTCTGTCCATCTTTCCTGTGCAAAGGCAGCAAAATTGTCCTTATGTATAGCAAACAACCCTGACTCGTTTCTCTCAAAACGAAGCAGGGTTGCGAAAGCGGTTTATTCGATGGGGAAACGCCGGTTTCCTACCGGGTAAAGATACTTTGATCCTGTTCTTCCCGCAGTTTGTGGATCAGCATCGGTTCGGTGTGTTCCACATGGAAGCCGGTCATGGCTTCCCCTTTTCGTATGTCCGTTGCGGCAATGGTGCCCGGGGTGATCAGCGCGATGGGGAGCAGTTTGTCTTCCTGCTGACTTGCATGTGTTACGATGGTTCCGTATACATCGTCGGAACCGATGCCGCTGATGGCTTCCCCTTTTTTGATGGCGCGCTTGGCGATGGCCACGGTGTCGCAGAACTGCCCCGCTTCCGGTGCAACGGTCGGCTCTTTGCAGACGATCGCTTTGTAGATGGATGTGGGGGTTTCCAGACTGGTTAAGTGAAACGGCCGGTGAAACACATAGTTCGGGCCTTTCCCCATGCTCACATAGCGCATAATCTCCTTGACATCGGGCGAATCGGTTGTGGCGATCGCATAGACACCCGGTGCAATCCCAAACGAATAGTCCACAATGCCGTAGCGGTTGAGTTCCCCGCCGTCGTCTTTTGTGCGGTAAAAAGCAGGCATATCCGCCACGCTTAAACGGCGGCCGTACAAGCCCGGCACATCGGGTACAAAACCCAAGGCATTGCCTGCGGCAGTCATTTCGATCATGGTATTGGTGCCGTCTACAAAGCCTACGAGCATCTCCGGCCGAAGCCCTTTCATTTCCGCTTCTTCCGCCAGCTGCGCTTTGGTAGCGTAGCGGTTCAGCGGATTGTTTTTTCCTTTTCCCACGGCCAGCAGGCGAAAGCCGTTGCCCAGCACGGTGGCGCACAATTCCATAATGGCGCCGGGTTCATCCCCTGCGGAACCGGTGTAAATCACACCCTGCTTTTTGGCTTTTTCCAACAGGATGGAACCCACCACCGCATCGGTTTCCACATTCAGCATGACAATATCCATATGGGCGTCGATGGTTGCAACCGCTAATTCCGCTCCCAGTGAGGGGTTTCCCGTGGCATCCACGATCCCTTCCAGAGGAAGGCTCAGTGCCAGATGATAGTCGTCTGTGACGATGATTTTTCCCTGTTCATACGCCGCCAGGGCTTTTTTGCGGCCTTCGGCCATTTTGTAGCTGTCGCTTTCGTACCCTGCGCGCATTAGCGCATCCAGCGCTCTTTGCGGCGTACGGTTCACCACCACGGCGGGACGGATCCCCGGCAGGGCACGCAGCTGGGAAAGCAGCGCACCACCCATTTTCCCCGTTCCCACTACGCCGATACGCAGCGGATTCCCTTCCCGGAAACGTTGATCCAGGTCTTTTTTCATTTGTAACAAAGGCGCACCTCCCTATAGAGCTTTCGCGCATAATATGCCTGATGCGAAAGCCCAGTGCAGATTATAACCGCCGCAATCGCCGTCTACATCCAATAGTTCTCCGATACAATACAGGCCGGGAACCCGTTTTGACTCCATGGTTTCCGCGTGTATTTCATCGGTATCTACGCCGCCGCAGGTCACCTGGGCGTGCTCCAGCGGCCGGGAGCCGTTCGGCAGGAAAGTCCAGCTGCGCAGGGCCGCAATCAGTTTTTGCAGATCCCTGTGCTGGAGTGAGGCCAGCGGCACATTCTCTTTCAGGCCGATATCCCGCAAGAACGGGCCCGGTATCCGGTCGTGCAAAAGCAGTCGCAGCGCATCGCCTGCGGTGCTTTTGTGTGCTTTGAAAAACGCGTAGAGTTTTTCGGTATGCATCCAGTCTTCTCTCAAAAGACATAAAGAAAGCGCGGGGGTCCGGCCGTTTTTCAGTGCCCAAAGCACATGCCGGCTCTGCTGCAGCACCGGCGGCCCCGATAAGCCATACGATGTGAACAGAATGTCGCCCCGGTCTTCCCGGATTTTTTGTCCGTCGATTGTCAGCGTAAGTTTGGAGGGTATTTTGACGCCGTCTAACTCTTTGTGTATGCGGCCTTGCAAATGAAGTGCCACAATTCCGGGGAAGGTGTCTTTCACCGTATGGGAAAAGCGTTCGGCCAACGCGTATCCGTTGCCNTCCGATCCGCTTTTTTTCATACTGGCCCCGCCTGTGGCAAGAACGCATTTTTTTGCGCGGACGGTCCGGTTGTCAAACAGCGTGGCGGTAAAACCGTCTGTCTCTTTTTCCACATGCTTGCAATATGCGTTTGACACCAGTTCGGCACCTGCTTCCTGTGCACCTTTTGTCAGCGCATGCACCACGGTTTTTGCCTGCAGGCTATGTGGAAAAACGCGCCCGTCTTCCAAAGCCGTCAGGGGCATCCCGAGTGTGGCAAAAAAGTCTGCCAGGACCGTTTCGCTGCACGCTTGCAAGGCAGGGTTTACAAAATCGTGCCCCGCTCCATGATAATGAAAAGGTTGCATGTCGATATGCGACACATTGCAGCGCCCGTTTCCCGTGGCACGTATTTTCTTTCCGAAAACCTCGTTTCGTTCCAGCACACAGACCGACAAGCCCCGTTTGGCCGCCTGTATCGCACAGGCTAAACCCGCAGCTCCCCCGCCGAGTATCAGCGCATCAAACATAGTTCCTCCAAATCAGCTAAACTTTATTATACTCCGAACAGGGGGTGCCGTTCAAGCTTTCCAACTTTTTAAGCGCTCCATCCAGTCTCTGTGCGTGAAATTGTACTGGATGGGCGTAATCGTGGGCAGATTCCGGTCCAGATAGTAGCGGTCGGTGTTTTCGGCGAATTGAATCTCTTTTCGTCCTTTGGCCATCAGCGTCATTTCGTCGCCGTCCTCCTGCAGGGTAAAGGTGTCAAAAATCGGGTCGCCGATCTCGGCAATCTGCAGCGGCGCCGCATTTTGCATCGCATAGGGGAAGTTCATATTCAAAAGGATTTTGTGCTCCAGAAGCTGCCCTCCGTTTCGGCGGATAAAGTCATTCACCGCCTCTGCCGCGGGGACAAACTGCGCTGCGCCGTCTATGACCTCACAGGATGCCGCAATCGACGGAAGTCCGTACAAATTGGCTTCTACTGCAGCCGATACCGTACCGGAATACAAAACATCCATCCCTGCGTTTAACCCGTAGTTCAAGCCCGACACCACCAGATCATACGGCGCATCGGTTGAGATCGCTTCAATCGCAACGCGAACACAGTCNGCCGGCGTGCCGGTCACGCTGTAGGCCGGTCCTTNGATGCCCCGGATCGCCTGTTTTTTAATGGTCATGGGTTCGAGTATGGTAATCGCGTGGCTCTGTGCGCTGCGTTGCGTATCCGGCGCCACGATATGGACCTCGTGTTCCTGTTCGAGTGCCCGCGCGAGGGTTAGCATCCCGTCGGCAAAAATCCCGTCATCATTGGTTATCAATATGCGCATAAAAACTCCTTTGTTTTCGTATTCGTTTATCTGTACCCGATTCTCACCGGATATCCTTTCATGTTATGTAAGGAATGGAAGTCTTTTTCACAAGAATATGCGAATCCGCATCGGATCGGGTATACTGGTAATACGATAACAGAATCTGACCCGACAGAAAAGGAGTTCTATGGAACACGAGAAGAAAACCAAACGCCGAACCTATTTATGGATCCTGCTGGCAGCCCTTGCCTTCTTCCCGCTGCTCTGGATGCTGCAGCCGTCCATGGCTTCCCCGTACAGTACCGCCCTGCAAATGAACGAAGGCAATCTGGCGGTGGAATCGATTCATCCGGTTGCACCGAACCGACTGGAGCGTTTCGGCACCGATCCTTTGGGCCGGCATGTAGCCACGCTTTTGTCCAACAGTCTGCCGCAGGCCATGGGTATTGCGGTATTGGCCGCTTTCTTGCGCGCCGTATTGGGCGCGGTATGTACGCGCCTGCACTTCCGGCCGCGCATGCCCGTCTGGTTTTGGGCCGTTATGGAAGTGATTTTGTACCGCTTTGTTTTTTTGCTGCCCTATTTTCGCACGGGTACGGCCGCCGATCACCGGCTGCTGCTTGTGATCCTTTTGGGGCTGTACTTTTTTCCGGCACAGCATGAAGACCTCCGCATCCGAAAAATCGGCCTGCTGATGATGGAGCAGTTTATGCGGATCCTCGTCCTGTTTGTTGTACTCGGTCTGCTCGGGCTGACGCTCGGCGCCAATCCGTACGGGGCCATACCGACCTCTTTCGGACCGGTGAACTTTACCTATCCATCGCTGATCAATCTCACGGCAAGCATCCGGCAAACCGGTTTGTCTGCCTGGTGGACCTGGGGCATTCCTGTGATAGCTGTTTCTCTGCTTGTGATTGCGGTCCTGCTGGCCAAAACTTCCATGCAGGACAGTTACGAACGCATGGGCGTGTATTTTACCGGCCTCGGGCAGGATTTTCTGCAGTTTTTGAACCCGGTACAGGCCGTCCGGGAACTGTTTCGCTTCACCGAACATCTGGGGAAAAACAGCCTGCGGATCTTTTTACTGCTTCTTGTTCTTTTGGTTTACACCTGGGGCCGAAACACCGCACAGGAAGCGCCGTATACCCCCTTTTACAAAGAATACGCCGCCGTCCGGCAGGAGGTGGCCGACTTACAGACACCCGAAGAACGCCTGGACTATGCTGCGTTGCTGATGCAAAACAGCAAGCTGAACCCCAATGGCGACACCTTCCGTATCGACACCGAACATGGCAGTATCGTATCGGGCACACGCCCCGGTGTCAGCCGCGTGCAGCCGCTGGTGCTGGTTTTTGATGTAAGAGAGGATCACACCACGTTTGCCCTGCAAACAGCCCTCTTTCAGACGGTATTGGACAATGCCTCACAAATCTGGCTGCAGCAAAGCATCGTATTTGCCTTTACCGATTACACCGATGCCGACTTTCGCTCTTCGCTCGATATCAGCGGCCACGGTTTTTACGCGATTCTCTCCGGCTTGTCGGCCGGCGAACCCGTGCAGCTGGATGAAACCCTCGTGTATCCCGGCAATTCCTGGGCGGCCGCCATGGCGCGCGACTTCCGCCACGCCTTTGACACCCACGCGATCTCTCACACGCTCAGCTGGCTGCATCCGCAAGACCCCATCGCCCTTCGTCTGAACGAACAGGGACTGATCGGTATCCAATTGCGCGGCGGATCAGACGACCGGCCGCAGGAAACCCTGCAGGCCTTAACCGATGCCATTATGCGCTACGGCACACGCCGGCGCTCCCGTTGACACAAAGCTGTCTACATGCAAGGGTCGAAAAAGCGTCCTCCGGCAGTTGCNGAGAAGTCCTTTTTCGACCCTTTTGTTCCGTCGATTGGCCATCGCATCTTTGCAGAGCGGTTTACAAATACTTCTGCAATTGTTCCAGACTATAGCGCCAATTGCGTTCCAATGAGCGCAGCGCGCGGGTTTTGTCGTTGTCGCGCAAAGCTGCAATCAGATTACTGTGTTCTTTATACGTCTTGTTTACATCCACCTGCCGGAAATAGTAGTTTTCAATTCGGCGGATTTTCATTTTCAAACCGCTCAACAGAATGGACAGCTCCTGATTGTCGGCCAGGCGGATCAGTTTTTTGTGAAACGCATTGTCCACATCCGGGAATGCCGTGGGATCATCCGATGCCATCGTCAGAAGGCGTTCATTCATCTCTTCCAATTCGTCGATATCTTCGGGTGTTATATTGGCAAATGCCAGATCGAGCGCCAGAATCTCCAATGCCCAAACGATCGGATACAGTTCATCCGCTTCGTTTTTTTCCATCGGCGCAACCTGCGTCCAGCTGTTTGCCTTGGAAACGACCAGCCCGTCCAGTTCCAGACGCAATAAAGCTTCCCGTACCGGCGTGCGGCTGACTCCGAGCTGATCGGCCAAAAGCTGTATATTCAGTTTTTCTTCCGGGCGCAACTGGCCCGACACAATCAATTCGCGAATCCGGTCGTATACCTGGTCTTTAAAAAACCGACGCGGGATCCGCATTTCTCTATGTTCCATGCTTGCATCCCCCCTAATTGCATTTAGTATATCACATAAGAAGTACAATCTGAACAAATCCCGCACAATTACTTGTAAATAAGTAAAAGACACACAGCATTTTACTGTGTGTCCCCGAGGAGACGGTTTTTTTGACCCACAGCACGTGGTTCAGCGGACGTTTGGCCCGTGGCCGGGACAGGGCCGGCCACTACGATCGCCGCTACGGTATCCATACTCTTCCGCTTCACAAGCGGCGCAGGCCGGGCGCGCAAAGCGCCGCGTGTGCGCGGTATTTCGACCCTTGCACCCGATGGTATTTCCACAAAAAAAGACACACAGCCTTTTTACTGTGTGTCTTTGTCTTTTTCGTCTCAGATTTTCCCGAATGCGAGGGTGCCGTTGTGGCCGCCGAAGCCCAGTGTATTGGACAAAGCGTAAAATATATACTTCTCTATGGCTTCATTGGGTACATAAAACAGATCGCATGCCGGATCGGGTTCCCGGTAGTTCATCGTGGGCGGGATCTTTCCCTCTTCCATGGCAAGCAGCGTGGCAATCGCCTCCACCCCGCCGGCCGCACCCAGCAAATGCCCGGTCATCGACTTGGTCGAACTGACGGCCAGCTTCTTTGCGTCGGCCCCGAATACGGTTTTGATGGCCAGGGTTTCCAGCTTGTCGTTTAACGGGGTCGATGTGCCGTGCGCGTTGATATAGTCGATCTGTGCGGGTTCGAGCCCGGCTTCTTCTATGGCGAGGCGCATGGCCATGGCCGCACCTTCCCCGTTTTCTGCGGGTGCGGTCATATGAAACGCATCGGAGGTGGAACCGTAGCCGATAATTTCGCCGTAGATATGCGCCCCGCGGTTTTGCGCGTTTTCGAGGGTTTCCAAGACGAGGATCCCCGCGCCTTCTCCCATCACGAATCCGTCGCGCGTTTTGTCGAAGGGACGCATGGCGCCCTGCGGATCGTCGTTGTTTGTGCTCATGGCGCGCATGGCGGCAAAGCCCGCTACGGCAATCGGGGAGATCGGCGCCTCTACGCCGCCTGTGACCGCTAGTTCCAGATAGCCGTGCTTGATCATGCGAAACGCTTCGCCGATGGAATGCGTCGCCGAGCTGCAGGCGGTCGTAATGGCCATCGACGAACCCTTTAGCCCGAGTTCAATGGAAACCATGCCGGACACCATATTTGGAATCAGCATCGGAATCACAAACGGCCCCATGCGGGACGGGCCTCTCGTTGCAAGCGTGTCGGCCGCCTGCTGAAAGGTTTCTATGCCGCCGATACCGGTTCCAATTATGGTCCCCATCCGGTAAGGATTGTAGTCCTGTGCGTGAAGCTGCGCGTCTTCCATCGCCATGCGGGCGGCGGCAACGCCGAATTGCGTGTAGCGGTCCATGCGTCGGGCGGCCTTTTTGTCCATATGGTCTTCCGGGACAAAGTCTGTAATCTCGCCGGCGATGCGCGTGGTAATATCCGACGCATCAAAGCGGGTGATCGGCCCGATGCCGGATTCCCCGGCCAGGAGCGCGGAAAAAAACGCCTGCTTGCCGTGGCCGACCGGGGTCAAGCACCCCAGTCCGGTCACGACCACGCGTCGTTCTTTATTCGAGCTGTCCATCGATATACTGCGCAATTTCTCCGATATTGTTGAATGTCTGCGCTTCTTCATCCGAAATTTCAATATCGAACTCGTCTTCCAGCGCCATAATAATTTCTACGGCGTCCAGGGAATCCGCGCCCAGATCGTCCTGCAGGGACGTTTCGGCGGTAATTTCCGATGCGTCCTGTCCCAATTGTTCTGCCACAATGGTGATTACTTTGTCTACTGTCATTTTCATACCTCCTGAATTTATGCCATGCCGCCGTCTACATGCAGCACTTGGCCCGTAATATAATCCGCATCACCGGATGCGAGAAAGACGCACAAAGCAGCGACATCGTCCGGTGTACCGAAAGAACCCAGCGAAACGCTGCCCAGCATTTTCTCTTTTACCTCTTCCGGCAACGCCTCGGTCATATCCGTTTGAATAAAACCGGGTGCCACCGCATTGACCCGTATCCCGCGGCTGCCCAGTTCTTTGGCGACCGTTTTTGTCAGGCCGATGAGCCCCGCTTTGGACGCGGCGTAATTTGCCTGGCCGGCATTGCCGAACACGCCCACTACGGAGGATATATTGATGATTTTTCCATAGCGTTGTTTCATCATACCGCGTGCGCAGGCTTTTGTCAGCAAAAAGGCACTTTTTAGATTCACATCCAAAACGCGGTCAAAGTCATCTGCAGACATGCGCAATAAGAGATTGTCGCGCGTGATGCCTGCATTGTTAACTAATATATGCACAGGACCCAAACCGTCCGTGGCCTCTTTTACCAGCTTTGCCGCCTGTTCTTCGTCGCTGCCGTCGGCGCAGACAGCCAGCGCACGTACGCCTTCGTCTTCAAGCAGACGGCGGGTGATGCCGGCGCCTTCTTCATCTTTTGTATAGGTGAAGGCAATATTGGCGCCTTCTTTGGCAAACGATAAGGCGATCGCCCGTCCGATGCCCCGGGAGGCTCCGGTTACGATCGCGTTTTTTCCCTGTAGTCTCATGCTTTCATTTCCTTTTCCTGCCGGATAAACGCCGTGAAATCATCCACCGTACGGATATTGACCAGCTTGGGTGCAGCGCCTTGTTCGCGCGCGATGCGCTTCACAAAACCCGTGAGTGTTTTTCCGGGCCCGATCTCGATAAAACGGCTTACCCCTTCTTCCAGCATGGCCTGTATGCTCTGCTGGAAGTAGATGCTGCCGGTCACCTGTCTGGCCAGAAGCGCCGGAATGTCTTGTTCCGATGCGATGGGCCTTGCGTCCACATTCGCATATACCCGCTTTGTCAGCGGGGAAAACACGACGGTTTGCAGGCGTTCTGCCAGGCGTTTTTTCGCCGGATCCAAAAGCGGCGAATGAAACGGCGCGCTCACATCCAGAGGAATCAGGCGCTGAGCGCCTCTGTTTTCCGCTTCTTCTCCTGCTGCCTGCAGACCTTCTTTTGTCCCGGTGATCACGATCTGCCCGGGTGCGTTGTAGTTGGCTACATACACCTCGCCTGCGTTTTGCCCTTTACGAACGGCCGCCTGCACATCGTCTGCCGACAAGCCGAGCACGGCCGTCATGCCGCCAATCCCCTGTGGTACGGCTTCCTGCATGAAGCGGGCGCGGTCTTCCACCAGCTGTACCGCTTCAGAAAACGGGAGCGTGCCGGCTGCAACCAAAGCGGCGTATTCCCCGAGGCTGAGCCCCGCTGCATGGCTTGCCGAAACGCCGTGTTCTTCCAGCAATTGCGTGATGGCTGTGCAAACGGTCAGCATGGCCGACTGCGTGTTCTCGGTTTGCGACAAAACCTCCTGCGGCCCTTCAAATACTGTCTTGGTCAGATTCTTTTGCAAAACGGCATCGGCCTGGGCAAACACGGCTTTGGCCACCGGATACGCATCGTAGAAGTCCTGTCCCATACCCACATACTGCGCCCCCTGTCCGGGGTACAAAAACGCGGTGCGCAAATTTACACGTCCCATTTTGTTTGGGCCGCAGCCAGTACGGTTTCGGCTCCGGCAACCATATCCTCAAAAATCTGTGCCACCGGCAGCACTTCTTTTACCAGTCCGGCCACCTGACCGGCCATGACGCTGCCGTTTTCCACATCGCCATCCACCACGGCAGCCCGCAGGCGCCCGGCACCCAGCGCTTCCAGTTCCTCTGTGGATGCGCCCTGTTTCTCCCGTTCGATATAATGCAGCTGAAACCGGTTTTTCAACGCGCGGACAGGATGCCCCGTCGAACGCCCGGACACGATCGCGTCTCGGTCTTTGGCTTTCAGTACCCGGTCCACATAGTTCGGATGCAGCCGCACTTCTTCTGTTGCAAGCAGTCTTGTGCCCATTTGCACGCCCTGTGCACCCAAACAGAATGCGGCGGCCAAACCGCGCGCATCGGCAATACCGCCGGCTGCCACAACGGGAATATCCACCGCATCCACGACCTGCGGAAGCGCGGCCATGGTAGTCAGCTCGCCGATATGTCCGCCGGCTTCGGTGCCTTCAAACACAACGGCATCGGCGCCGTAGCGCTGCATACGCACCGCCAAAGCCACCGACGGCACCACGGGAATCACTTTGATCCCTGCGGCTTTCATATCCTCTATAAACGGAGCGGGGTTTCCCGCGCCGGTGGTCACCACGGGCACTTTCTTGTCGATAGCCAATTGCACTAAATCTTTGGCAAAAGGCGACAAGAGCATAATATTCAGCCCAAACGGCGCATCGGTTGCCTGTCTGAGCGCATCAATCTCTTTTTCGATCACATCCGCAGGCGCCGAACCGCCGGCGATCACGCCCAAACCGCCCGCCTTTGACACGGCAATCGCCAACGGATGCGAGGCCACCCAGGCCATGCCGCCCTGCAGAATCGGATAGCGGATCCCTATTAATTCGGTTATTCTTGTTTTCACGAAAGCTCCTTTTTATTCCAGCGTACCGCCACGGCACCCCAGGTCATGCCCGCGCCGAAAGAGGTCATCACCAAAAGATCCCCTTCCTGCAGCCGGCCGTCTTGAACGGCTTCCGACAACGCAATCGGCACCGATGCCGCGCTCGTATTGCCGTAGCGGTCCAGATTGATGACGACATTGTCTTCCGGTAAGCCGATCTTTTTGTTTACCGCATCGATGATGCGCCGGTTTGCCTGATGGGGGATCAGAAGATCGATCGCGCTGACCTCTTCTCCGATCGCCTCCACCGCATTTCTTATTGCCGCCTCCATATGGCGCACGGCAACCTTAAACACTTCCGAGCCTTCCATATAGAGCTTGTCGCGGCCGAGAGCCATTGCTTCTTCGGTAATGGGTTCTTTTGTTCCGCCGGCCGGCAGACACAAAAGCGGCCCGAGCGATCCGTCCGATCCGAGATACGCGGAAAGCAGTCCGCTGCCTTTCTCACACGGCCCCATGACGGCGGCCCCTGCGCCGTCACCGAAAAGAACACAGGTCGAGCGGTCTTTCCAATTGGTTATGCTCGAGAGCATTTCCGCCCCGACCACAAGTACCTTTTTGTATAAGCCGGTACCGATAAACTGCGCTGCCGTCACCACGCCGTACACAAAACCCGTACAGCCTGCAGACAAGTCAAAAGCGGCGGCACGGCTTGCGCCCAGCCGATCCTGCAAAAGACAGGAAACGGACGGAAACGCATAGTCCGGTGTCACCGTACAAACAATAATGAGGTCCAATTCGGATGCATTCACATCCCCATCGGCCAGCGCCCGCAGGGACGCTTCATAGCACATGTCCGATGTAGTCATGGATTCATCCGCGATTCGACGCTCACGTATGCCGGAGCGGGTGACGATCCACTCGTCCGACGTGTCCACCATCTTCTCCAGATCGGCATTGGTTAAAACCCGTTCGGGTACAAAATGCCCTGTGCCGAAGAATCCGGCGGAAATCGCGTTTTCTTTCATTGTATTGGTTATCTGTATCACCTCCTGTTACCCGATTTTCTTTGTTTATTCGGGTAAACTGGCTTTATTATATGGTATGATCTTTGGAATGGCAAATCATGAAAAGGAGAGAACCCATGGAATACGATATCCAGGAAATACTAAAAATTCTGCCCCATAAGCAGCCCTTTCTTTTTGTCGACAAAGCTGTGGTCGACGAAGACACAGGGGTGGTTACGGGAACCAAATGCGTCAGCTACAATGAACCGTTTTTTCAGGGCCATTTTCCGGACTATCCGGTGATGCCCGGCGTGCTGCTGATGGAAACCCTCGCACAATTGGGTGCCATCGGCATTTTAACCAGAGACGAATACCGCGGCAGTATCCCGCTATTTGCCGGCATCAACAAATGCCGTTTCAAAAAACCGGTCCGCCCGGGCGATGTTTTGGAAATGCAGGTAGAGATCACCCGCATGCGCCGGCAGATCGGCACGGGCTACGGAATAGCAAAAGTGCGCGGCGAGGTCGTATGTGAAGGAGAATTTTTGTTTCATATTGCCAAACCCGAAGTAACATCCGCCTGAACTGTAAGAACTTTGTAACTTCTTTTGTTCCATTATTTGTTATAATTATAGTGCTACCGAAAGGTAACCTGTTTATGGATCATCCTCCTTGTCCAAATCCATGACCATAAACGAAAAAGAGCCGACCCCACATCGGCTCTTTTTCTTATTTTGCTTATCTTTCCTATCGGAGACGGTTGGCAAACATCCGTTTTGTCGGGCTCTCTGACGCTAATCCCTGCCTGCGAAGAATTCCTTGCCGCAGATGCGGTCTTTCACCGGATCCAGCACATCGGTCAGTGCCGGATTCTTCTCCTGCAGATAGCGCAGGAAGATCTCGCCGCCGGCGTCGATCCCCTGGCAGCCGGCCAGAAGCACCACATCGCCCGGACGGGCGCGTTCGGCGGCAACCTGTATAGCTTCTTCCAAAGAATCATAGAGTGTGTAGGGCGCACCGGCTTCGTCCATATAGGTGCGAAACAAGGCCTCTTCTTCTGCGCTGACTCTGTCATGGGCCGTGGTGGCGTCGCGGCTGGTGGTGGCAATCACAGGTTCTGCCCGCAATTCCTGCAGCCTCGGAATAAAAGTTTCCAGATTCTCCCGGTTGACCGTTACGCCCCGGTTCCCCCGGATCGCATATACGGGCAAAAGTCTTTTATACTCCATATGCTTAAGCGTTTCCAGTGTCACATTAATATTTCCGACATTGGCAAAGTGATCGTCTACAATTTTATATTCGCGGTCATAGAGCATCTGAAAGCGCCGTTCCACCCCGCCGTAGTTTTTCACCGCCGCTTCCACGGTTTCTTTCGGCACGCCGTGCAGCAAAGCCAAAGCCACGGCAGACAGCGTGTTCAACACCATATGATAACCCGCCACACCCACTTTTACATGCAGATTCTCCGCCCCCGTGCGCTCTTTAAAACGCGCGGACAATACAATGTCAAATTCGGGAAAACCGGTGGACAGATCCAGATTCCGACATTGCAGATCCGCCGTTTCATGATGCGCAAAGGTGTAGGCGTCGGGGCGGTGTGCCAGAAGAGAAATCGCATGGGCGTCATCCGCGTTTAATACAATTTCCGTTTCCGGATCCGACTTCGTAATCAGGGTCTGTTTGATATTCCAGTAGTTTTCAAAACTGCCGTGCTGGTCGATATGCTCGCGGGTGATATTGTTCATGGCAATCTGTTTGAAATGAATCCCGTGCACACGGCTCATCTCGATGCCCTGTGACGACACTTCCATCACGAGGCTTTCCATACCGGCCGTTTTCATATCGCGGATGATTCCCTGCAGTTCCAGGCTTTCAGGGGTTGTCAGCTTGGAGGGAATGGAGACATCGCCGTATTCGTAGTTTACCGTGCCGATCACACCGGTTTCTTCGTGATTGGCACGAAGAATGTCTGTCAGCAGTTTGGCGGTTGTGGTTTTTCCGTTGGATGCCGTAATCCCGATCACCGCCAGTTCTTTTGACGGATCCCCTGTGAGGTTCACAGACATCTGCGCCAGTGCGCGCCGATTGTCCGGTGTTTGTATCTGCGGCACAGAAAGNCCTTCCTGCCATTCGGTGACAACCACCGCCGCAGCGCCTCTTTCTATCGCGCCGGGTATATANAGATGCCCGTCGGTTAAATATCCTTTTATTGCAACAAATACATCGCCCTGTTCGACTTTTCTTGAATCGTATTGTATCTTTTGTATATCCGGGTTTGCGGAATCCGCACGGAGTATCTCCACCCCGGAAAGAATCGCGTCCAGTTTCATAAGCCACCTCCCGTGTTCCGGATTATTGTATCATATTCAAAGAAAGGGGTATCTTTTGTATCGAGGTGAATCCCATGCATATTCAAATCGTAGCATACAAAAGCGCTCTGTATGATGAAATGACTGACCGCCGGGAAGACTGGCTCCGTAAACCGATCGGTTTAACCCGCGCCGACTTCCGGATCCAAGAAGAAGAAAAAGAAATCCATATTGCGGCCATCGATGCAGGACGCGTTGTGGGGGTTCTGGTTTTGCAGCCGCAGAAAGACCAAAGTGTGAAGATGCGACAGGTGGCCGTCGATCCGAAACGCCGGGGACAAGGGATCGGCCGGGCGCTTCTTTTGTTTGCGGAAGCGCACGCAAAAAAAGGCGGCTTCCTCGTCATGACCTGCCATGCGCGGGAAACCGCCGTATCGTTTTATGAAAAACACGGCTATCAAACCGTCTCGCATCCCTTTGAAGAAGTCGGGCTGCCCCATGTCCGAATGGAAAAACGGCTGTCTGATCCTTTTTTGTAAGACAAATGCCCTTTGCGGTTAAAGAACCGGTATGCCGGCAAAGCGCGTGTTCAGATACAACGCCTGGCGATGGCTCTTGTCCGCGAGATCATCCAGAGCGATCTGATACACATCGGGATTTAAGGCCGTGCGCACGGTCAGAAGCCTTTTGTTCGCATCGTATGCGCTGGTGTACCGGGTCACGGTAAAGTCCTCATACTGCTGATTCCGGATGAAACCCTCCGGCAGCGAAACCGTGTTCATAATATTGTAGCACTGCGCCAATGCATCGGATCCGTTTTTATACGCGGGGCTCATGCGGCGCAGATAGACGGCCTTGATAAAACGCGACACCGGATCATAGCCGCCGGGCAGGTCTTTCGCACTGCGAAACGCCTCCGGCCGTTGCATGTCGATCTGCTTATGCAAGCGGCGGGTGTGCGAATCAAACCGCGGGGAATTCGTCATGACACCATAGGGATTCTCATAATACACAATGCCTTTGTCTTTGGGTTCCACCACAATACAGCGCCCGCTTGGATCGGCAAACAGATGATGAAAATCCGGTGTGATGACATCTTCTCCGTTGGCGTCTTTAGTGGAAAAATGGATATGGGGCAAGTCTGCTACCACTTCCTCCACCGAGCGGTACTGTGTTAAGGCATAGTTCAGATAGTCCAGGCTGGCCAGATTGGTTTTTCCTTCCACGGTGTGATTCGGATACAGCTGAAATCCTTTAAAGTCGTTGGTCACACCCATTAAGCCATGTTCGTTTACCCCGTCTTTCAGGGGATCCTTGTTGCGAAAACAAAGCCCGATCGCCTCGTATCGGGCGCGTAGAGGCTTTCCGAACAAATCCCGCCCGAACACATAGCCGCGCGGCAAAAAGAGAATATTGTAGTCCACATGCACTTCAAAATCCATGGTCCGCCCCAGCACGGCGCCCCCTTCATAGGGGATCTGTACCGCTGTACACATTCTTTCCTTCCTTTCTGCGGATAAAAACCCCCGCCGGCGGGCACAGGCCCGTTGCGCGGGGGTTTTGTCTTACCCTTTGTGCCGATTACCGATACACCTGATAGATAAGCGTGAAGTTCCCGTAGTATTCTTCGGACACCGGCTGCGGATAGCGGATCACCCTGTCATCCTCTTCCCAGACACCGGTCATCGCACTGCCTGCAGGCGTTTGTGTTTCGCCGCCGATTTCTGTGATAAACAGCGTCTGTTCGGATCCGTTGATCTCCCGGCGCATCTGTGCCCAGCCGGCGGTCAGTCCGGCGGATGTCACGGCGAGTACCGGTTCGTCATCCTCGGTAAACACGGCACTGTGGATATTTTTTCCGTCCACTGTCACCGCATCCAGTTCCTGATTCCCCGTGTGCAGGACAAGGACCATGCTGCCTGTCATCTCCGGATGTCCGTTGTAATTATCCAGCAGGAAGATCCCGTCGTTGTAATCGGTTACGCGGAAATTGGCATTGTCGCCCGCCACCTGGTATTCGTTGGTGATATTGTCGTCGTAATCATAGGCCACCACAAACTGCTGATCGTCCCGCGCGGCGGCATACAAAAGCCGGTCGTCTTTCACAAGAAGAGATACATGCTCCGACGGAAAGACTTCTACATTTACAATCTGCTTTCCGTCATCTTTTACCATGACTACATCGGCAAAATAGAGTCCGTCCTGTTCCCACATGTTTTCCGTAAAGAACACCGCATCGTCATCGGCCGCCAGATTGTGGCCGTAGTTCAGCTCGTCCGCTGCGCCTTCATACAGGGTGTGTACTTCCTGATCGTCCAAATCGACCCGGTAGACCGTAAAGAAGCCCGCGCGGTTTGCGTCGGTTCGTTCCACGGCGGTAAAGTAGATCTCGTCGTCATCACCGGCCACGGCGCCGATAAATTCCAGCGTTTGCGGAATCGTAAAGCGAAACAGCGCGCTTTTTTGTTCGTTTTGCACGCGATAGATCTCGATCTCCTGCTCGGCCTGTTCTTTTTCCGAAACCACCGCCAGTACAAGCAGTTCCTCATCCGCATGACCGGCCGTCATGGTGCGGATGCCTTCCACATCGGAAAAGTCCACGGTGTAATTGGTTACGCGTCCGGCATCAACCGGTGTTTCTCCCGCNGCGTTTTCCGTTGTTTCCGCGGCTTCTGTAGCCGCTGCGGTTTCGGTTGTTTCGGTGTTTTCCGCACCGGTGTTTTCTGTCATCTCCGGTTCCGCAGCGGTGTCATCCGACACGGCATTTTGCGTTTCGGTGCTTTCCTGTGCCTGCGTGGCCGGNGCATTGGCGTCGTTTGTACAAGCGGCAAACCACACCGTCATCGCCAGCAGCAATACGGCGATCGTCATTTTTTTCATGCTTTTTCTCCTTACAACATCGTTTCTTCTTCATTGGCCGTGTCAAACAAAACGGCCAGGACCTGTTCCAAACCCAGTTTCCCCAGATATTCTTCTACTTTGTAGGGCTGCAAGGCTTCTGTGACGCCCTTGGGTGTAAAAGGTGCCCCTTCCAGTGCTTTTTCCAATACGGCTTTGTCTTTTGCGCCGAAAAAGTCCCCGAAAAACACCGCTTCCTGTATGGTGCCGCCCGCAACGCGCAGGCGGATGTCCAATACGCCGGCGCCTTCAAAACGTTTGTCGTTTTGAAAGTTCGTTTTGGGTGAACGGCCGTAATTCCATTCCCAGGTATCATATTTTTCCGCTTTCAGGCGGTCAATCTGCGCCAGTTCCTCTTCTGAGAGCACATACTCCGGCACTTCGTCATATTCATGAAACATTTCTTTTTTTAGCCGATCGCGAAAACCCAGTACATCGACATCGGCCGTCATATACGGTTTGATATTGGTCACGCGGCTCACCGTCGACTTGACCCCTTTGGACTCCATTTTGTCGCGGCGCACATTCAGCGCTTTGGACAGCGTGCTGAGGTCGGTGTCAAAGAGCATAGCGCCGTGATGCAGAAGCCTGTGATTGCTGATCCGCTGCGCCAGACCCGAACACTTCTTCCCGTCGATCAGGATATCGTTGCGGCCTTTCAGTTCTACAGGCACGCCCATGGTTTCCAATGCGCGCAAAACCGGCTGCGTATACAGTTCGAAATTGATATCCACCGCATTGGCGGCGTCGGTGATGATGGAAAAGTTCAGATTCCCGAGATCGTGATAAACCGCCCCGCCGCCGGTCGGACGGCGCACAACATTGATCTCGTGTTCGTCCACATAGGCCTGGTTGATTTCTTCGGCGGTGTTCTGATTGCGGCCGATGATGATCGAATTGTCATTGCGCCACAAAAGGATATAAATGTCGTCGCGCAGATTTTCCAGCACCCATTCTTCCAGGGCCAGATTGTAGCGCGGGTCTAAACTGTCATTGCGGATATATTTCATTGGCTTTTCCTCTCGTAGTCTACGTATTGATAAGGCAGTCCGTTGTCGTCTGTCAGGGGCACCCCGGTTTTTGTGATATGAAAATCTTCGTTTTGATCCAGATTGGGAATCAGCGTGTCTGCCGGCAGAAAGGCCCGGTCAACCTTTGTGATATACGCTTTGTTCACGCGGTCCAAAAGCTGTGCCGTCAGATTGCCGCCGCCGATCAAGAACACCTGCCGGCCGTCTTGTGTCAGCGCCTGCAGAGTTTGGTCCATCTCTTCGATGGATGAAACCACATGCACGCCTTCCGGGCGGAAGTTTTTGTCGCGCGTGAGCACCACATGTTCTCTTCCCGGCAGGGGTTTGGCCTCCGGCAGGGACACAAAGGTTTTTCGTCCCATTAAAAGCACATGTCCCATGGTAATATCCTTAAACCGCTGTAAGTCGGCGGAAATCTTAAACAGCATATCGCCGTCGTAACCGATATTCCAGTTGCGGTCTACGGCAAAAATCATATCCATTCGCATTCCTCTTTCCCTCTAAAAATAGCGGTAGTGGCGGATGGTAAACAAAAGCAGCCAGCCCCATGCGATCAGGGCAGCGCCCCACAGCGTAACAGGAACCGGCCGCAGCAGTTGTTCTGTCTTTCCGACAAAAATATGCCAACCGCGCCAGAGCAGCCACAGTGCCGCCGCCGCAAACAAAACGCCCAAAACAATTTTCAGAAAATTGTTTTTGCGCATCTACCGCTCCTCTACCTGTAGTCTGTCACCGCAAACAACGGTCCCGTCCCGGACGATACTTGCAAAACAGGCGGCATCGGCCAAAGCACAGCGCGTGTTTTCTTTTACATATGCACACGAAGCAAAGCAGCTTTTCCCGGCTGCGGTAACGCAAAGGCCCATCGTACCGGCTGTAAGCGTATCTCCTTCTTTCAGCTGCGGTAATCCGTTTACCGTCAGATTCTCCGAAAAGCGGTGCACACACAATCCCCTGTCCCAAACGCCCGAATCGATCTCTTCCCGGACGCCTTGGGGCAGCAGTGTGATCTGCCCGGCCTTTTTATCCGTTTCCCCGCATACGCGCCCGTCTTTTGTCGTCAGGGCGTCGCACTCTTTTTTGTTTACCCGAATCGCCGTGACTTTCACTCGGCGCTTCCTTTTTTTATGATCCGGATCGGGTCGCCTTCACGGATCGTACCGGATGAAAGCAGCTTCGTAAAGATACCTTCCCTAGGCATAACACAGTCTCCCACCAGGGATTTAATCTGGCAGCCCGTATGACATTTTTTCCCGATCTGTGTCACTTCATGCACGGTTTCACCGATCTGCAACACTGTACCCACCGGCAATTCATACAGTACGATGCCTTCTGTTGTGATATTTTCCGCAAACGAACCCTGCGCGAGTCGTTCGCCGGCTTCGTTTTTCATTTTGTCGTAGCTTTCCAGTCCCAAGAGGCTGACCATGCGGTGCCAGTCACCGGCATGTGCGTCTCCCTGCAGGCCATGCCCCACAAGAAATTCCCCTTCTTTTACCGGCGTTTTGACCACGCCTTTGGTTTCGCTGATATTGATGCCCACCACCCGCGGCTCCGTATGCACAAAATGACCCGAGCGGCCTCCGTCTTTTTCCAGCAGAACGATAGATTCCATTTTCATTTGTTTGTCCACTGCCTTTCCCATATCGTAAATCGTCAAAAGCGCGGTTGCCGCTGCCGTCAACGCTTCCATTTCCACACCGGTTTTTCCGACCGTTTTGCAGGTGGTGCGCACACGGATCCCATCATGCAGCCAGAAAAACTCCACATCAACCCCTGTCAGAAACAACGGATGACACAAAGGAATCAGCTCCGGGGTTTTTTTTGCCCCCATAACCGCCGCAATCTGTGCCACCGACAATACATCGCCTTTTTTTAAAGGGCCCGCTTTCATTTTGGCTGCCGTTTCCTCCGCCATGCGGATCGTTCCTTCCGCGGTGGCTATGCGCAGCGTGTCGGCTTTTTCCCCCACATCGACCATATGACCGCGCCCTTCTTTGTCCAGATGCGTAAATTCCATCTTATCCTCCGATCATGGACATGCCTTCGTCCAGCTGCTCGCCTTCACACAAATGGTGTTCACGCGGTTTTAAGCGAAGCAGATTTGCAATTTCTTCTTCCAGATTCTTCCCGCTGCGCAGTGCTTCTTTCATATCGTATTGCGGATCGGCGTGCAGACACAGCTTGATTTTTCCGTCGGCCTGCATACGCACCCGATTGCACTGATGGCAAAAATGATCCGACAACGGCGTAATAAGCCCCACCGTGCCGACCGCGCCCGGCAGGCGGAAACGCTTGGCTACGCCTTCGCTCTGTTCGGGAATCAGTTCCGGGAGGGTTTCTGTCACATAACTCACCGGAAGGAACTTACTCTCCTGCGCCCGCGCAAAACCGATCGGCATGAGTTCGATAAAGCGGACGTGAATGTCCCGGTCGCGTGTTAAATCGGTCAGCGCACAGATCTCATCGTCATTTATACCTTTCATTAAAACGGCATTGATCTTCACCGGCGAAAGGCCGGCCGACAGCGCTGCATCCATCCCGCGAAGGGTTTTTTGCAGATCTCCGCCCCGGGTGATTTGCCGGTACTTTTCTTCCTGCAAGGTATCCAGGCTGATATTGACACGCGAAAGGCCGGCCGAAGAAAGTGCTTCCGCCGTTTGTTCCAGGGTCTGGCCGTTTGTGGTCATAACCACTTCCGCGCCGGTTTTTGCGATATCCTCAATCAACCCGATATAGCCCAGCCGCACCGCGGGTTCGCCGCCGGTGAGCCGTATTTTCTTAACCCCCGCCGCCACAAAGGCGCGGGCAATCTCCGCCACTTCTTCCAAAGAGAGCA
>JGI24710J26742_10001142_pt1 | contig 24512 bp, 24 predicted proteins | sample BioPla2DNA2_FD_26742 | JGI IMG/M metagenome (IMG submission 26742) | reverse complement strand
CATTTTTTCAAATATAGTTTATAGTAAAGCTAATACTTTCATCTTACCTCACGAACTTCCTATCCTTGCCCTTATTTAAGAAAGCCTATTTTTCACCTACTAATTATATATGGTTACTTCTAGTTTAATTCTTCCTAAAGTGATAATATCTCCCGTTCTTATAATTGTAGGCTTGTCTATTCTAGTGTCACCTACATATGTATGATTAGATGAGTTATTATCCTCTATATATACATCCGAGCCTTGTAAGTATATCTTACAATGCTGACCTGATACAGACGACTCCTTAGTTATTGCAATCACATTCTTTTCCTTTAACCTACCAATTGTAATTAAGCTGTCCAAATATTTTTCAAATATTTGATTATTAGTTAAATCCTTGAGCTTAATACGCGTTTTACTTTCTGGAGCAAACAGGTATTGGGTTCCTGTATTTTTCTGCTCTGCAGGATTTACTAACATCTCTGTCCTATTGTCTGAATCCATAATAGGATTAACACCCATATTATGATTTATGTTATTGTTATTATTGTTGTTATTATTATTTTTCTTGTTTTTATTTCTAGAAGAAATCAATACAATAATTATAAGTATTAAAACTATAGTTGCCAAAGCAACAAAAACATACATAATACTAGGTATGTCCTTAATCTTTGCTATTAACTTATCCATTAATCCTACTGGTTTCGAATCCCCAAACATTGGGTTTTTGCTCTTTTTATTGTCAGCAGCATATGTAATATCTTCTGATTTTTCTATCTCATCATCTGAAGCATGACCCAAAGCATCATCCTGAGCATCTTCCACATCCTCTGTATCTTTAATTAGATCTTCTATATGAATACTCTCATCATCAGATTTATTTATATGCATATTCATTCGTACATCACCACTCAATGTATATGCACCATCCAAGGTTTCGATTTCCAGGCGGATATTTTTAATGCTACCATCCTGTAATTCTTTAGGTGCGGTGACTTCAATACGGCTATAGTTATCTATAGGATCAATAACTTTTTCTACTTCATCTAGATTGGATTCACTGGTAAAACTACTATAATTAGCATTGGTTATACGGGAAATAGAGAATAACTCCTTAAGCTTGTCTGCGTTGGAATTATATTCGCTTCCAATTGCATAGATGGGATATGGTGATTTTTGTAACAATGAATACAACTCATTGATTGTTACCCCAGTATCATTACTATCAGCTCCATCGCTAAAGACAATTATTCGATAGAAACATTCTTCATCTGAACTTTCAAATTCATTAATCAAATTATATAATATCTCTATCAAGTAGGTTTTTTGCTTTTTGTATTCAATATTGTCTAGAGATTTAACAAGTTCCCACCTATCACTATTATAGTCAGATTTATAGTCAATTTTTTCTCCATAGGAGGCAATGGCAAAGCTCTCATTGGCAGTTTTCTTATCAATAAGATTAACTAATAATTTTATAAAATGCTCATGCTCAGCCTCTTTTATAGATAGAGATGTATCTATTAAAATTAATGTTCTTATTGGCATATTGGCTTGACTTAACTTTGAATAAGTTATATTCTCAACACTTTCAGATGCTATATATCCTTCAACTGATTGTATCTCAGAATCTATTCCCTTCACATATAGAATAATATTGTCATCTTCAACATACATCTCTACAATATTGGCACTATCTGCAGCAGAAACCCTGCTTGCATTAATTATTAGGCTAAAGACACATAGTATAGCTACAATACAGACAGAATATATCCTTTTTTTCATTTATCTACCTCTACCTTAACTATTGTTTATTCACTCAACTTATTGTTTTATTCACCCTTACGAAGTCTTTCCATTACCTCTTCTGCTTTTCTCTTAAATTGCATCTGCTCTTCATCTTGATAGCCCAGAAAGTACACAGTCTCAATCTGGTCATTATTGAATAAAAATGTTTTATCAGCACCCATATATCCTTCGGGAAATAGGCAACCGGAATAATCCCAGAACACTGTATCTTGCCCTACTTCCTTCTGACATACGCCGACTATCATAACCTTCTTTGTACTATCCTTTAATAAAACAACACTTCCTACCGGTAATAATCCTTCTATCATTTTTCTTTCCTCCTCTTCTCCTATTAGTTCTTCCTTTTTTCTTTAATAAAGTCTTCCATCATATCCAAAAATCTTATTTGCTCTTCATCCTGATAACCAAGAAAATACACCTTATCAATTTGCTCACGGTTAAATAAGAATATCTTATTTGCTCCTATATATCCTTCAGGATACAAGATTCCTGCATAATCCCATAGAGTCCCTTCCTCTGAAACCTCTCTCTGACATAGGCCCATAATCATCACCTTTTTTGTACTATCCTCTAACAATACTACTGATCCGATTGGTAATAATTTATCCATCTGCTTTTACCCCTTTCAATTTAATATACCTATAGCTATTATAACTAGTGCGGTTATTGTTAATATAATCGTAATGCCAAGAATGCTATTGTCAACCCTGCGACTGAATTTTTCATTCTTCATTTTGATGCTGGGTATTTCTACTTGAACTATACCAGAGTAAAATACGTGCCCAAAATTAATAGCCCTTCTTCCAATAACATCACTACAATATGAAATATCAATCAAGCTGTCAATAGGCATCTTTTCAATACCCTTTTTGTCTGTATTATAGTCAGTGCGACATCTAACCAATTCACCTCTATATTCAAATTCCACAATTGGTTTGAATCTATTGCCATGGACTTCATGTTGTACAACCTTTGCTTTAACCTTATGCCAAGTCTGGGGTTTTTTAGATGAATGATATAAAATGCCCCAAACTGACCAGCCGATTATTGCAAGAAATAACATCATTGCCCCAGTAAGTTCCATCTACTAGTCCTCCTATCCAAACAAGTTACTCCATCCCTTTGATATATAATCAAAAGTTGCCTCGGCCCCCTTTTGTACAGCATTAACAGCTTTACCTGCCACATCTGTAACAGTATCTACCATGCCACCGATATCTGCTTCAAAGCCTATTTCTACTCCTAATCCAAGCGAAGCACCTAACTCACATTTTATCTTTCCATCTGAGTAACCAAAATCAGCGGTTGCACCGACACCAAATTTAACGCTACCACTGACCCCCACTTCTCCTCCAAGGATATTAGCTCCAACCTCAGCTTCAGCTTCAAATAGCACTGCTTCAGCACCTAGGTTAGCAGTGGCTTCTAGTTTACCGTTAACTATTCCTAGTCCAACACCTGCTGTAGCTTCAGCTGCTAGTACCTTTACATCACCCTTGCCATAAACACCCAGCATATCACTTCCGATTTGACCTTCTAATTCTCCTTCGAAAGCACTGACACTGGCCTTGGCCTTGGCACTTACTCCAGGGCTTAAGTAGGTTTTACCATCCTTATCCATAGCATAAAGACCACCACTTAAGCTACCTTCTATCTCCGCATTTAACACCTTTGCATTAACCGAGCTATTTGTATATTTACCTTCAGATGTTTTTTCATAATCCAGTACACTATATGATTTTGTTCCTTTTATTTCTTTTTCAATTAAGGTTGCTTTCTTCTCAGCAACAATATCCTTATCCTTACCATCTATTACTTCTCCAGTGGCTAGATCACGTATCTTACTTTTTGGATCGGTTTCTTTTAATAAATTATTTTTTTTGAGTTTATCCTTAAGATTATCATTAAAATCTTTAAACTCATACCCTGCTTTTAAACTGTCTTCGGTTTTATTAGTAATCTTCCCCACATATAAGGTGTTTCCTGCTTTATCATTATTGTATTTTAATAGATATTTGGCAGTTTCTCTTTCTCTTTTTGATTCAGTAAAATCTTTTCCTAATAGACTCCATGTATCATCAACCCTATGCAGTTGCAAGAGTGATGTTGATTCCTTATAATCCCTATTACTAGATGTCGGTCCCCATGACCCACCTCCACCGCCTCCAGAAGCTCCTATAAAATTAGATGTCGATCCCCATGAGCCACCTCCACCAGCTCCAAATCCTCCTCCGGAAATTGCCCATAAAGGTATTGAAACTATTCCATATCTTCCAATAAAATCCTTTGTTTTAATCTTAAAAGATCCAATTATTTTATCAATAATTTTAGTCTTTTCTGATGGACTAAGATCATCAAGAAAGGCATTGGCATTATTAGTTGCTTCCTTACCTGTGGATGGCAATAATGATAATAAGGTTTTCACCTGTGCATCGGTTAACTTACGTTCATTCTGCTCATATAATCTTACATACAAGTCAATGGCTTTTGTTAGATTATTGGTCCTGGTTATTATATCTGAAAGCATAGAATTAATTGAACTGAAGCTACCTGATATACCATTTCTTCTAAGGACAGGAGAATACAAGCTATTCTTAACTGACAAAGCTCCCGATTTAACTTGATTTAATACTGGCATAGTGGTAGATATGGATTGATTTGTTGATCGTACATTATCTAGCATTATTTTAATTTTACCCATATGACTACCCCCTATCTTAAGAAATTACCAAATAATTTTTCTAGTATACTTTGAGAACTTTGCTTAGCTGCAGCTGCTTGCCTAGCTGCTTCTGCTTGCATGGCTGCTTCTCTTTGCCTAGCCTCTTCCCTAGCGGCGGCTTCCCTGGCGGCCGCTTGCCTGGCCTCTTCCCTTCGCCTAGCCGCTTCTCTTTCTGCCGCAATTCTTGCAGCCTCTTCCTCCCTATGTATATCTTGTGCTGCAGACCTTATACTACTATTTAAGCCTTCTAACATACTGGCAACCTGAAGTAATTTTTTATCAATATCTCCAATTGCTTGATTAATGTATTTGAGCTCTTTGGATTGCCAATACATATTAAGCAAATCCCTGTCATTTATGAGCTTACTACGTATATTTCTCAGTTGTGTTGCATATTCATTAAGTCTAGCTGCTTGTGAATATGTCTGACTTACATTAATTGCCATGGCAACCTCCGTCTGCCACCAAAGTTATGGCTGTATTAATAGAATACTTTAACATTTTCCTTCTTTACTCTGAATCCTTTGAATAAAGGATGGATCATATTTTGCTAATAATTCTTTATTCCTTGTATACTTAATTGTAGTAGTTGATGAATGAACCTGTCTTTCTAAAATGTCCCCGAAATTTAACACATCATAGTATAGGGTAAATAGTGCTACTATAATAAAATATTCATTTGATATAAGATAAAGCATGTAGTTATCTTTAAAATCAATAACATTTTTATCTTTCTTAACAGTAGCTATGAGGTTGTCATCTAAGTAGATACATAAGTATAGACCTTTGCTTCCCATTCCAACCTCATAAGATTGATACCTTATACCCTGATACTCCATTTCAGAGTAAGCATATCCCTTAAAAAATCTACCCTTAGTACGTCCTACTATATATCCAACACGATTTTCTTCTTTTAGTATATGAAAGCTTAATCTGTTTTCCAGTTTCCTACCATAGCTTGTATCCGAAGGGTTATAATATAACCTTATAAGCTCATCTGCTTCTGTATGTAATAATATTTGGAACTGTCCCCGTTCAAATGGTGACTGGGCAAGGGCTAGGTTGTTATCGCCTACCCTAAAAACCCATTCCATATCCCTAGTGTTTTTCCTTTGACTTAATTCAACAATCACTCCATCTCACCTCTAACTGTAACAGAACAATATACATTATATTTACCATCATTAGTTGATACTGTAATAATCGTGGATCCAGGGGAAATAGCCCTTAATTCTCCATAACTATCTACCTGCACTATGGAATTATTCCCTGATACTGCCCTTAGATCTTCTCTCTCATAACCTGGAGGAAGGGAGGTGATTTCCACTGTAATACGGGTGTCCATATCCATATATATTACATAATCCTTTATGGCCAAGGATCCTAATGCATCAGAATTTTTCTCATATTCCTTAATATCAACTGCTTCAACCTTTTCCCATACAACCCAGCTATTGGAGTAGAAGGGAATATGCTTTGACTTAAGGAGTCCGCCACTCTTGGCATATATTTTCCAACTGAACTTGATTCCAACCTTATTGGCTAAGGTATTATCAGTACCTATGGATATTGTTACTATGGGAATATACATGCCGACATCGGCTTTATAATATATCCTTTGTGTTTCTACAATCTTATTGTCTGAGGTTTCTTCCTTTACTTCTCCCACCATCTTAGCTTCGGCTTCAATTAGAACTCCAGTTTTTAATTGTACGTCAACAATCTTGACACCAAGTGCCTTAAGAGTTGCTTTTATTGAAGGACCTACTTCTAATTTGGCCCCAATGCTACCGTCAATAGTTTGTGTTTGTTTTGAGGTCTTTTTAGTATTACCTTCACTATATTCAGTAATAGAATTATTAGATATCACTGCCTTAACCTTTAATTCACCGTTGAAGTCAGCATATAAGATAATATCAACATCAACAGTAATTCCAGTTGCTAAGGGAATTGGTAGGGTAGATATCTTGAGTTCCTCTTTTAAGTATCCTTTAACTGATAGTGTTGATTCAACATCAAAATTACTTTCAGTAATAAGATACTTTATTCCATAGGGTACACCAAATGCTTTCTTTGTTTTACATTCAACATCTACATAGAAATTCTTAATAGATAAGGTACCGGTTATTTCATAGCCGCCTTTAAATTTATTTACAGCTGTTAACCTTTTTTCAAAGCCATCCTCATTCAACTCAAATTCATGACCATCCGGTACTTTGTCAATAATATATCCTGTTTTTTCAAAGAATTTCCCCAAGTCCTCCTGGGGAGATGCACTACCGGGGCCAGGAATTATTCCACTGATATCTGCTGACACATTTCCCATGGCAGTGTCAAATTCAGGAGTAAGATTAAATGTGCCCTTAGTGAAATTTACCTTAAAGGATAAATCCATTCCTTTTTTACTAATATTTTGTGGCAAAGAACTTCTGTCTCCACTGTATCTAAACATGTTTTTATCATATACATTATAGGATGTTGGTAGTAAGCCCTTATCATGGCTAACAGAATAGGTAGATATATCATTACTTACTAGCTCTACCCCTTCCCCTAATATCATATGGTCCGTATCAGGAAGGGCATGGGCTGCAAATTCAAGTTCATTATATATATCACCGATTTCCGGTTCAATAACCTTTACAACAGCTCTATCACCCTCATAAGTAATTGATTCAACCTTATATGCTACACCAAAAGGATCTTCAGCAGTTGCAGGTGATACAAACACATCACCAGCCTTCAAACTATCAGCATACCTAGCTGACATTTCAACTGAGTCATTAGTTATCACTGTAATATCATTGGAAGTTAGCTCTGTATAATTTATAATATCTTCATTAATCTCAATATTTTCGTATTCAACAAACTCTTTGTTAAGGTATGTATCAGTTGTCCATTCAGAAACTGACACACTTTCACCCATTGTAACTGTCTCATTAAGATATCTTGGCTCTATAGAATCAATAAAACCATTTTCAAGGGCATATAGAAGAAGGTCTTCTTCCTCAGCTTCACCCTGCTGCCCAGTGTCTATTCCTGTAGCTAATATAGAGGTTTTAATCATAAAATCTCTTGTTGCTGGTTCATCTGGTTTTATTTCCTTATCTTCAAATTTAAATACATTCCATTCATAACATGATTGAACATAGTGATAAATATCATTTTCCCTATTAACATCTTCAAAATATGGTTCATCATTTTGAAAATCATCCATACCCAGACTACGGGCTAATACTTCAATCCATTCACCCCTAGTAATCTCGGACTTATCATTATCCAATGAAGTAGAATCGGAAGCCTTATCTTTCCCATTATAATAAACAAGTACAACCGTGCCTGATATAATAATTAGAATTAACAAACTTATTAAAATTGTTAGTAGCTTTCTTTTATTACCCATAACTTTCTCTCCCATCCAATAGACTTTTAATTATGCCCTCTACTTCAGTAGATATATTTTCTGCTATGCGATAGAATATTGCTACCGCATAGCAGATATTTTTTCTTAGTTAAATGCACTTGCATTGGAGTTTATAGCTGTCTCTGTTGAGTTATAATTTGTTACTGTATTGTCTAAGAATTTTGCATAGGAATCAATAATTTCCTTATACTCTGCAAACTTAGTTGATAGTGAATTGAATCTTTCTCTAATTGTATTGGATGCATCACTCTGCCAAGAAGCTGCTAAGCCATTCATCTCATTCTTTATCTCCATCAAACGGGCATCCAGATTTGTGTTTAAATTTCTAATGGTATTTGCGGTACTTGATACTTCATTAAGTGATATTTTAATTCCTTCAATTGCCATCCTATTATCCTCCTTTAATTAGTTAGTCTCTTGGCACCTGCTACTATCTCATCCTGAGTAGTGCGATATGCCACAGCAGATTTTTTCAAAAACTCTGAATACTCTTTCATTAAAGCTACCATCTTCTGAAAATCATCTTCAAACCCTTTAATCTGATTTGTGAAAGCAATGTTATCTTTTCCTTGCCATGCAGTGGCCATTGCGTCAACCTCGCTATAAAGCTGTTTGTAAATACTCTCGTAATCAGCTGCTTGTGCATCCATCTTACTGGCAGCACTTTCAAGTTTTGCTGGATCAACAATAATTGTTCTGGACATGTAAATTTCCTCCTTTAATATAATCTTTATTTGTTTAAATTAATTAACTTTATTAATGTTGGCTACCTGTTGTCTTGTTGAGTTTATTATAACTGTATATAATAATCCTGGGTTAAAACCTGACGAAATGCATACTTAAGATGACAAATGAATTTTTTTCTCCTAAATAAGCATAAATTTCTTGCCATTATATATATCAATCTCATCAATGGACATATTATTGCTGTAAACTTTACCGGTTTTTCTATCACAAAGAACAGCATCTTCTGTGGGACAATAAAAATTTCTATCAGTTTCTGATATCATGTCGGACATGGTCCTAACTACTTCTGATATCTTCACTCCTTCAGGAAGATACAAGTCATATGATTTTCCAATGGCTGGTATCATTATTTCTACAAGCACCTTCTTCATACAAGTTCATCCTCCCTCTCTTCAACTGATACTACTTTAACCAGGTTATATCTACCCTTTTGAACTACAATAGCATATGCAGGCCCAATAGGCTGGTATAACTCCTTCGTGACCCTATTAACACTAATCTGCATTCTCTCAGTAAATCCATCACCAATCCATATTCCATTACCACTGGTGCAGTGCTTTCTATACCAAGGTTCATGGGTCATGGTTGCATACCTTGAGGATGAGGATGATAGTATAATATGGATATTAAAGTCTGCCTCTGATTTTTCTAAAATTAGCTTCAGTTTATCCTTACGGTCATCCGATAGCCTTGAAAATAAGGTATCAATAGAGGGTATTATGTAGAGGATCTTGTAAAAATCCATATCCTCAGTTATTTTACCAGCTGAAGCCTTATAGCTGTTGTGTCTATATACTACCAAATCAAACCACTTTGCTATGTAATCCTCTAGGTCATCATAGTGATAGTCATATTCCATAGTCCTTTCTCGATTGAAACTTTCCTCAATATCAAGGACAACAATCTTTGTTTCAATATCTCGGGTAGCAAGCTCTGCCATGGCCTGTAGAACATCGGATTGGTCTTCATCCTGAGAAATAAAAGGTATAATACAGTTTTTAGCTAAGTTTATAGTAATGGTCTTCATACTGCTTTTATCTATACCAACAGGTAATCTATCTATCCTAATTTTATCCTCTGCAAATAATTCAGGTGAGACAAAGTCCGGTAACACTGGGACTTTTTCAGCTTTAATTTCATAAACCTTCTGCAAATCGCCACAGAGTTTTACAATTAACTCATTGCTTTGACTGGTATTATCTGAAATACAAGCTGTTTGGAACTCATAAGCCCTATCATATTTAACTAGTCCTCTACCCTTACACTGAGATGGGACTACGCCCTCTGTATTACCAAGGATACCAACATATTCTGATTTATCATTTAATTGCAGGGTTAAAATCTGCTTAAAGTTCTGTAACATACGATAACGAACCGCATTGGTATTAGAAGCTGTAATCATAAAGTAAATACCATACTTTGTCCCGTCCCTAGTTAGAACCGATAGACTATCTTCATAATCACTGTAGATTTCAGAAAAGGATGAATAGTTGTTTATAATTACAAGTATATTTGCTATTGCTTTTTTAGAATTTTTACAGTATTCCTCATAACTTCCACCATAGTCTACAAATAACTTTTTACGCTCTGCCAATTTGCCTTCCAACATCTTTAATAGGTTTTTAACCTTCTCTTCTTCGCTGGCTACAATTATATCTCCAACCTGAGGTGCCCTAGAGAATATGGTTAATGTTTCAGATCCAAAATCAAGTGCATATATATTAAGATGCTCTGGGCTATGTTGGCCTATTAACCCATATATCATGGTTGTTATAAAATCTGATTTTCCGCTACCGGTTGAACCATAAAGCAATACATTGCCATCTCTTGATATTGGTAAGGTTAATAGATCTTGCTTTTGGTTATATGGATCGTCATATTCTCCTACTACTGGATTGAGGACATAATCCATAAAGCTGTAGCCATATTTTTCTTTTAGTTTCTCTAAGTATATTATCTTAGGTATTGCTTCTAGCCATAAGGTTCTTGTCCTTACACCTTCTTCAGCTGCTATTTCACAAAGATATCGCAGTATTTCTACGTTTTGCTTAGACCTACTCTTGGAATCAATGGCCTTACTTAGCTTCTTTTGCTTTACTACTCGTCCAATATCATCAATCATTGAAATTGTACAATCCTTATCTTGCTCTTCAATCTTCTCAGGTATATATGGTGCACCACACCATGCAGACTGACCTAATTCAAATATTTCATTAAAGCCTACTTGTAAATAATATCTACCAGTTATGGATAAGGCTGCTGCATCAGGTCTCTTAATCATATCAATACTGTCTGCTGTTTCTTGTACCTTTAGGCAAACTCTAAAACGCGAATTACTCCATATCTGGTCATCCACTACACCAGAGGGTTTTTGAGTTGCTAAAATCAAGTGTACACCGAGACTACGACCAATTCGGGCAGCACTGATTAATTGTTGCATAAACTCCGGCTGCTGTGCCTTTAATTCTGCAAACTCGTCAGAAATTATAAACAAATGAGGTAGTGGCTCCTTTACAACTCCTGTTCGATAGAGTTTTTGATACAAATATATATCCATTGTTCCTTCATTTGCTATCCTTCTTGCTTCATTAAATATGGCTTGTCTTCTCCTAAGCTCACTTTGAATTGATAATAGGGACCGCTGTATAGAAGCTCCATCAAGATTTGTGATGGTTCCGGCAAGATGAGGAAGTCGATATCTTTCATTTTCAAATGCCCCTGTAAGTCCTCCACCCTTGTAATCAATTAGAATAAACGCTACCTCATTAGGATGATAATTAACTGCCAGTGACATTATATAGGTAATAATAAATTCACTCTTTCCAGAGCCAGTCATTCCTGCTATTAATCCGTGAGGGCCATGGAATTTCTCATGGAGGTCAAGATAGGATATACCACCGTTATCATCTACACCTATAGGGGTCTGCAATGATATAGTGGGCTCATTATCCCGCCATCTGGTTAAGGAGTTCAAATGTTCTACCTGATTTACACCAAACATATCAAGAAAGGTTAGCATCTTTGGCATAACAAAGGATTGGCTTTCTAGATTTAGCTTTATAGTCCCTAACTTTTCAGAGTATTCATCAAAGTCCACTTCACTGCTATACTCAGGATTAAACTCTAATACTTTACCTTCTAGATCATATTTATCATAGATTTTAGCCCTATCCTGAGAAAAATCTATTACAGTTGAACATTCCTTAGGTAGATGATTTATCTCATCATAAAGTGCTATTATACTAAATCCTATATTATCGTCATAATTTAAAAGGTTTTGGATAAAGGTGCATTTACTTGCCAGCTCTTTATCTGCTGATATAATCACATAATGGGGTAAAGGCTTGTTGTCACTCTGGTCTTCCTGCCGAATCATTATTTCCTTTTCAAATAGAACTGAAAGCTCCTTAGCATCATAAACATTGCTTGCCATATACCTGATAGACATAGAATTATCCCAAGTATGGGGAAGCCATTTTGCAAATGACCATTGCTCCCTTTCCTTCTCAGGAAATAAAATCACCAGTTTTACCTCTTCATAACTATGAAGAGCTGTTATCTGGGTTATGAGTCCTTTTATTGAAGATAATGTGTACTTTCTATCTCCAATAATACCGCTGACTGTAGTCTTAGCTAGTGAATAAGTAATAGGAACATCTCTTACTATCTTAGGAACCTCTGCAATCTTATACATTTCTTTTTGGAGAAGATCATCCTCCATGGTAAACCTTTTTTCAGGATAGCTTATATTGGCTAATAAGGGCAGCTGACCTTTTCCAAGCCTAACATGGAGAAAATCATCATGGGCACTGGTTCTCTCCCATAGACTCCTTTCCCTATTCATAACTCGGTTAACACACTCAGATAAGGATATATAGGTTGCATTCATGATTGCTGCTTGATTCCTACATTCATCAAGAATAATATCCTTTATACCATCTAAATACTTTAAGTACTTTTCTTTTCTCTTCTTTTCACCAAGAACCTTTTGCTTTCTTTCATATCTCTTACTAAGCATGGGCCAGAGGACTGTTCCTATCATCATACTTACTGACATTACCAGTGTAGGTAAGGCTGTCTTTAAGGTTCTTACTCCCGACATAACATCTGATAGAGCCAGTGATGCAGTAAACATTGATGCCATTCCCATAGTTAATGAGGGGCCAATAACCAATGCTATGGGGACCTTTTCTAACTTTACTTCAGGAGGTGGTGGGTCTATTTTTATATCAACTGCCTTTATTGAACTTTTAAAACGGGGTGTAATATAAAAATACTCATCCTCCTTACTACTACCCCTACTTACCACATCTGCATTATCCATATCATCTGGCTGATTATATGGCTTTAATTTATTATTATTTATATGGATATTATCATTGGGATTATTGACTGCTATAAAGGTATCCCCAACTATTATCTTTAACCCCATAATACAGATACAGGAGCCAGGGGCTAGGATCTTGCTTTTTTCTCGAATGGTATCAACAAATGTTCCATTAGCACTGCCTAGATCATCAACTTTCCATTGTTTATTAGCATATGTAATCTTGGCATGCCTTGATGATACATACTTATTGTCATAGACAATATCATTGCTCTCATCCCTGCCAATTGACACCTCTGAGTTATCATATAAACTGTATTTGGTATATTGCTTTCTAGAGACTATCTCAGCCTCAACAAATACAAAGGCATTATTATTGGTCTCTTTGATACGGATACCATATAAACTCAGTGGTTCAAGGATAACCTTCTCGTCAACTTGTCCGGCTTGGTCGGTTTTTAATATGTCAACCTTGGGATTTGATGACATCATCCATTGTCCCTCGTATGCTTCTATACTGATAAGGTTACGAATCTTTCCCCTCATATCAAGATCCTGCAACCAGTATCGTCCGCTAACTTTGTTCGGCAAAGCAAGTGTATGTATTCTGTCTTGCTTTAGCAATGTAATTATCATATGAATACCTCCGATTAATCAATTTTTTGCTTCATCACAGCAGTCTCATTTAGGCTATACTCTAGCGATTCCATAAGTTCATTGATAATAATGTTATATTTATCAGCATACAGCTCCTTGGCTTTACCTTTCCAGCTATCCAACTGATGATTAATACTACTTAACTCATAAGTCTTATCAAGCATACTATTAAGTAGTATCATTATCTCACTGATATTTCTTCTAAGAGTCTCCTTATCTTCTCCTGGTCCTCCCATAAGATCACCTCATATTGATTGATTTATAATTGTATCAACTTGTAACTCTATATCTTCATATTTGTCAGCCATAGTAGCAAGCACATTGGCATAATCCTCAAGCAGGGTAGTAAACAAGTTTTGTTTTACAGATTCAACATTAATTCGGTTAACATACTTTATAAAATCATTGTCAGTAGTTAATTGCGGTATTGTCTCCAAATTGTGATGTACTTGTTTAATCAAAAGGTCTAATTCCTTAACTATGTCTAGCATCATCTTTTTATAATATCTGATATCCTCTACATCAATTGCTATTTCTCCCATAATACACCCCTTTATTCATCTACAATTTCTCTATATCAGTAGCTTCTACCTTCGTATAACTATTAGTCTGAATATCTTTATCCATTTCATAAATAACTACATCTATATCAGTAGAAATCCTCTTTAGCTGCTTTATAAAGTCTTCAAGCCCCATCAAATATTTATTAGCATTTTGACCTTTCCATCCTTCATCAATCATATCAGTTATAGAGCTTATCTTATTGGCCTCTTCAAGAAAATTCGAAGATATGCTTTTCAATTGATTTTTAACATGGTTTTTACTCATCATATCCTCCATACTATTACCATAAATTCATTAATCTTCATTAGTTTCAAGGGACTGAAACATCCTATTAATGAGCCAATCCTCATGCTGCAATATATTATTATAGAGCATGGGATTGGTTACATTTTCTATGTTTTCAATTCCATAAACATCTATATTTGATATCCACTCTGATAGCACATGGTTGTCGGTTAATATGGGTAAGTCATCTACCAGATTAGCTGACTCTCTCCTAAATGAATCATATAAGCTAGTAATTTTTTGTAGCTTACCTGTGTACTTACCCAATTCATCCTTAGCCCTATCTATTTCTTTCAAAAGTAACTCAAGCTGCCCATACCTTTTTGGATTCTCTATCTCTATCATATCCTTTAAAAGTGATTTCAGTTTTTGGCATTGATCCTCAAGATTATATTCAGTTTTCTTTAATTTTAAAATTGCATTGCTTATTATGTGGTTATTTAATATCATATTCTCTACACCTACCTAATCAATAAAGGCATTACGATTTTCTGATTCTTTTTCCTGGCTATTAAATATCTTACTCTTTAGTGCCATCTCTAAGGTTTTGTATTCCAAGGTCTTATTTGCACTGACAAAATGACAGATGCATTTATGATGTAGCTCATCTGCCATATCATCTGAGGAAAGTAACTCCTTTATACTTTCATAAATTGTAAGCCTAAGACCAATTTCACGCCTTTCATCTCTTGACAACAATACAACAAATTGATTGACATATATCATAGCCTGATTATTCATCAATCCTATAATAGCCTGAGCATCTGCCATGTCCTTTATAATTAGTGCTAGAGTATTATCAGGGGAAACACTTTCTTCCACTCTACTAATAATCCCTTTTTCCTCCATTTCATTAAATAAGGTTCCTACTTCCTCCTCTTCAATGACTTCAGCATGGTAGGGAAGTAAAAATGATTTCTTATCAGTAATAATACGGAGCAATAATTCAAATTCTTTATTAATCATTAAAAAAGTCTCTGCCATAATATGCCTCACTCTTTATTTCATATGCATCTTAGCCATATGCTCTTGTAATTTTTGCTTATATGTTCTAGATACAAGAACGTTAGTCCCATCCTCAAATTCCACCATCATATTGCCATAATCGACTCTATATATTTTCTTTGTATTAACTAAAAAGCTTTTATGTGTTCTAAGGAAATACTTTGGTAGCTCCTTCTCAATAGAATCTAGAGAGGAGTAAAACTCAAATTCTTGTACCATTGTTCTTACAACAATTTTTTTATTCCTACTCTCAAAAAAAAGAATTTGATCACAAGGTAGGGTATATTCTCTTGCTTTGTTTTTAAAGCGAAAAATATCCTTGGCCTTCTCCATATGGGTGTAATCAACCATAATACCTCTAATCAAAAGTTCTAATTGTCGCATCTGGGCAGGTTTTATCACATAACCCGATGGTCTGGCACTTGGAATAACATCCTCCAATATTTCTCCTATATTTCTAAGCAAGAGAACAATATAATTGGCTATATTAGCTTCTCTGATTTTATGAATTAATCCTTCCCCTCTATATTTTTCAACAAAAAACAAAGACAATAAGTTAGATCCATGAAATACCTTGTCAAATTCTTCATGATTGGTACATGAGCCGACAATTTCTGCGTCTATATTTTCTCTCATAAAGAAGTTGAAACACATATCCTTAATGGAATTCATGGATTCGTAATCAGAATCATATATGTACACGTCCATAGATTAATCACCATTTATCTTAATTAATAACTACTGCCTAATACTGTTATTTTAGGATATTATTCCTATCATATCAAGTGACAAATGTAAGATTTCTTAATTATACATGTATAAAGAAGGACCAATTTCGGTCCTTCTCTTATTAATTAACTCATTTTAATTGGTGTCCACAGGCAACACAGAATTTACTATCTGATTTATTAGTCTGTTGGCAGCTATTACATATAACTTCTTTCTGTGATGTATTCTCGGCCTTGGGCACTGCTTCAGCTTGGGGCATAGTTTCAACCTTAGCTATAGTTTCAGCTTGAGGCATAGTCTCAACCTTTGCTATAGTTTCAGCTTGGGGCATAGTCTCAACCTTAGCTATAGTTTCAGCTTGGGGAACTTCATATTGAGTATTGTATGTAGCTTGACCATGAATTTGTTTAAACTTCTTTTCATTCATGAATTTTATCAAAAGTAATATGCTTCCAAAGGCAATCAGTAGTAATGAAACAAGAAGGAGTATGGGGTAATATTTGTACAAGGATGCAATCTTCGTATCTCTATACAATAGGGCAACACCCTTTCTCATACTTCTTCCATCCAAAGATATAAAGAATCCTATAAAACCCAGAAGAAGCAGTATAATACCACATAATAATATACGATTTGATGACTTCTTATCAAATTGCTTATCAGCTTTTAACAATTCTTTTATATTCATCAGTTTACTCCCCCTTTACTTGATCCACCTATCTGTTGATAGAAATTTGACATAGGTTCTTTATCCTTTTCTAACTCAATATCATCCATAGATACGCCGACAGTATATGTTTTAGTGTCATAGGAACCATCCTCTAAGCTAACAGTAACTGTACGGGTTAGCTTCTCAACTTCACCAACAACTTTAAACCTAAGAATATAGTTATTCATTATGTATTGGTTTATAGTATCATATATTATTCCCAGGTCGTAAGAATCCGATGCAAATAGGGATTTACCCCCGGTCCTACTAGATATGTTATCCAAATAATTCATGTCAGCATAGGCTAAACCAATGGAGTATACGGATATACCCTTATTATTTAGCATTTGTATAACTGAATCCATCTGATACATGGAATCGTATCCATCAGCACCGTCTGATAAGAGTACAATAATGTTGTTTCCTTCTTTATTATCTAACACTTCCATACCTGCAAGTAATCCGGAGGATATATTAGTACCTCCACTTGCATATAGGGAGTCAACAGCTTTTGCTATAGTTCCTGTTGATGGCGTGATATCACAAACTGTATATGCACTACTTTCAAATGTAACAAGACCTATCTGAACTTCTCTATCAACACTCTGTATAAAGTTGTGAATAGCCTTCTTAGCTCCATCTATACCTGAACCATCCATACTTCCACTTGTATCTAGAACTAGACAGATATTAAGCTGAGATTGCTCTACTTCTATAAGTTCAAAATTATTGATTTCTTTACCCATCTCGACCAAGTTTAGCTTGCTCTTACGTAATTGCTTTTTATGGTTTTGATTATCTGACATGTTGATATAGACATCAACTTCAGGATAATTTGAAGTATCAACTTTACTAATATAAAGCTTGGTGTGAATATTATTTAATACCTCAATAATAAACTGGTTAAATGACTTACCATCATGTCTATAATTATAACTATAGTATTGGGTGTTCTGGGTTAAGGCAAGTAATAAATCATTTATCAAAGTATTAATATCATTATTATCCATGTAATTAATATCTTTCTCGTATGCCTTTACTACCCTATATATTTCATTAGACATATATTCCATCTTGTCAGAAGAAATAGACTCGACGATTGCAGTCTGTAAGTTGTCTTTTGCCAACTCATCCTCTCCCAAGAGAAAATAAAATCTTGCTAATTGAAGCTTATAGGCAATTCCTTCATCTCCTAGTTTTGATGATGTACCTATAATATAATTAAGTGCCCTTCTTATGGGAATACCATTTAATTCGTTATATAGATCATTAATCTCTTTTTCCCGTGCTTCAATCTGGGATTGAAGTAAGGCCAGCATGGTCTCTCCTGTTGCATAATATAACTTATCTTTTAGGTCATCTCTTGATTTTTCCTTGCTTCTAATTTCCTTATTAAGCCTATCTATCTTATCAGAGTCTTTATCAACAGATCTGCCTCTACCTGTTGCAACCAGATTTGCCAGCAAGGTCTTGTTGGTAAAACTGTTATCCTTAGTTACCAGCTTAATGGCTAATTCTTCAGCTTCTAAGGTGTCCCCTTCTTGGTTAGCTAGATGAATTCTTGCTCTTAGTGCATTGGGATTATCGCTCTTAGAAAGCTTTTCCTCTAGATCATCTATATCATCAAAATATAAATATCCATCCATTGAATATGCTGATATAATTGCCTCTGCCATTTCTTTACGCTTTTTACTTAATTTGATCTGGTCTCCAATATCGTCAAGAATTAAAATCAAATCGCTCTGGAATGCAATTCCTTCATTGGCATCATTACAGTATTTAACGATTTCACGAATTATTTTACTCTGTTTTTTTATTTTTTCCGCCTTTTCTAAAGTAACACCATACTCATCTTCAAAACAATAACTGATAAGTAGTAATTGTTCAGAGACTTCATTATTTTTGATTTCATTAGCATGACCTGCTAACAGGCGTGCCCGTTGCAGATTTCCCTCTTCTATTAGCCTGTATGCTATGTAATTATTCTCTTCAATGTTTCTTTGCTTTGATGTATATTTGCTTGCAACATTTCCCATTATTATTATCCCAACAAGCACAATAATAATTGGTATCAGAAGTTTATTAATCCGACTCAATTGAACACACCTCCTGTCTCATAAGGGCTTACATCAAGCCTATTTAACCTTGGAAATATATCTTCCAGTATCTTTATATCACTTATTGGATTATTTCGTAGCATCAATGTTTTTAGGTTTTTTAGATTCTTAAGGGGGGTAATGTCCCTAACCCAATTATCATACATCCATAGAGAATTAAGCTCAGAAAGATTTTTTATGGGTGAGATATCCTCCACATCATTATCTGAGAAATCTAGATACTCCAGCTTTGTCATATCAGCAACAACTGAAATATCACTAATCCTATTTCCCCATATGCCAAGACTAGTTAAGCTCTCTAAGCCTGATAAGGCTGATATATCCCTAATATCATTCCAGGCAATACATAGTTTTTTTAAGGATTTAAGTCTGCCAATTGGTCGTATATCAGTAATACCATTATTTATTAAAGACAATTCTTCCAACCTTTTGCATTTATCAAGTCCTGTCAAATCAAGGTCTTCCTGAAATGCTATATTAAGTTGCTTTAAGAATATGAATTTTTCAAGATCAGCTAAGGTGGATAGATACCCTGAATTCTGATACTGATAATCGTTTATGGAATACGTATCTTCAGAAAAGTATACTGATTCTTGATAATAACTATTAATCAAATTGTTACCAACCAATGTGAGAGATGTTATTCTTTCTACGTCCTCATTATAAATTGTATTATAATAACTCAAACCCAGTTCTTCGCATACCATATCCCTAATATAATCATCTAGGAAGACAACCTCTTCCAGCTCAATATCCATGTTGTATTCAGCAGTAACNACTTCACTTGAATACCCACGGCTATTCTTTGTATAGGCNTTAATCTGAGTGATTCCGTTACGCAGAATTATGGGTTCTGTATAAACATTAGAATACTCGTCTGGCTGACTACCATCCAATGTATAATATATTCTCTCATCTTCTCTATTTGCAACTAATTCTATGGCTTGTCTCTCATTATATACACCAGGTTTTACAGAAAAAGCTGGCTTAGATGGCTGTGTTAAAAGATATAACTCTTTTAGCTCATTATCATTAGTTAGCTTTGCAGCTTCCTTTAACAAACGCTCCGCTTCATCAAGCTTTTCAAGACGTATATATAACTCAGCTAATTCCGAATAAGCTTCTGTCTCCAACTCATCAATATCAATTATCTTCTTATAAGAAGCCTCAGCATAGTCATAATTATTAATACCTTCATATGCTCTTGCTAAGCCAAAGTAGGCCTCCTTATTCTTAGGCTCCACTTCAATTATTCCTTTAAAAGTTGCAATTGCTTTTTCATAATCCAGCTCAGTGAGGTATTTTTCCCCTAAGGTCAATCTAGCCTCTCTTTCTTTGCTTTTTCGACCTGTAATTGATACTGCTGTTATAATACTACCCACTACTACTAAGGCTAATATAATCAATATCAGTATTTTTTTTGACTCTAATAATGGTTTCACTTTCATCCTTCCCCCTAACATAGTATTATTAGCATGTCTTTAGTAAACGCTTTTAGAAATCTTCTTCAATCCTTCTTATTAGTTTTCTTTTTCTTTTGTTAAAAAATATAATTAAAAAAATAGAAATTATTATTAGTAAGGCAACAAGAGCAAATCCTCCATAATACATGAGTTCACCTTGGGTTAATTCCGATATCTTCAATCAAACCAACCTCCCTCCTCCAGAACATCTACAGCCTCATCTAAATGTATCATTTCCATGTCATTTTTATTATTCTTCAAATTTCTTTTATATAAATCATTGGCTTTGTTGTAGTAATCCAAAAAAATACTATAATCCCTACTTTCATTGGCCTTTAAAGATTGAACATCCAATTCAAGAAATGATAACCTCTTATATATATTATAATCTTCACCATATTTCTGAATCATTAAGTCAGCTGTCTTAAATGCATTATCTATTTCACCTATTTTATGATATAGAATTATCATATTATTATAAGTGTTATAGTTCTCCCAATTAAGGATCATGTTATTGGATTCCTCTATAGCCAATCTGTAATAATCATTATCATTAAAATAAGTTCCCCCATCAATATATGCCTGTATCAGCCTCTCATAAATTACCAGGGTCAAATCAAGGGGAAGGGCACTCTTTGCTTCCTTTAGTAGTGCTATCTTCTTTAGCAATGTTTCTGATACTAGATTGTCATCTTTCTCGGTTAATATAATTGCATTGTATAATTCTTCACATTTGATGTAAGCCCTCATCTTAATGTATGGGTCCCCTGCAACTTCAATACATTTTTTTAAATTATCTTCACTTGATATGTAATCATTATTACTTAGATCTATTTCACCATTAATAAGGTAAACTGAATCATCTGCAATACCAAGTTTAATGGCTTCTTCTAAAGCTTCTGAGGCCTTGGGGATATTTCCGATTCTTGCTAAGGAAATAGCAAAATCTCTATAATACTGACTGTTACTCTTATTTAAGGCAATGGCAGATCTAAAATATATAATTGCATCCTCATATTTTTCCAACTCAAAGTAACAGTTAGCCAATATGAAATAGACATCCTCCATTTTTTGGCTTTGTTCCAAATCATAATCTGGTATTATAGTCTCTTCAATATACTCTATTGCACTGTAATAGTCCTGACGTTCATAAAGAGATAAGGCTCTTTGATAATAGGCTTCAATCTTATCTGGATATAAACTAACAGCATTCGTATATATTGATTCCATTTCATCATAATTACCTAGCTGACGCTCATAGTCTAACTGGCTTATATATTCTTGATAAAGTTCCTGCTTTTCCTGAGACATCTTTAACCCACCAAAATGAATGAGTAAAACAGAACCAGAAAACAGAAGCAACATAATTATAAAGGCTACCTCTTGTAATAACATAAACCTCTTATATCTTCTATCTAGCTTACCAATATTCATCAAAGATTTTAATAACTGTGATGCACTTGGGAACCTTTTTCCTGGATTTTTATGCATTGCCTTTGTGATTATATGTACCAAGCCATCACTGATTTTGACACCATAATTAGCCACCGAAACAACTGTTTCCGTGGATTTTTGAGGTTTTACACCAGTTATTAAATGATATAAAGTAGCTCCAAGGCTATATATGTCAGACTTTTCGTCAACTAGTGCATAGCCTAATATAGTCTCCGAGGGCATTCTTTCCCCCTCTGCACTTGTTGCTACTTGCTTATATGCTTTATCACTGATTGAATCATCATATAATAGTTCCGTCTCTGTTACTATATCTTCTTCAGGATTAAATAGTAGCTCAGTCCTTTTATCCTCATTGGGATATAGTGTAGGGTTTTTTTGTGTAGCGTTTATAAGAAGCTCAGTAGTTTCATCTTGATATAAAAGCTCTGTCTTATCATCAGAAGACAAATTATTGGTGGTAGTAGAAAGTTCTTGTATTGAATCATAATATATCTTGTACTGTTCTGGAGGTGAATAACCGTCAGTAAACCCTATAGTGCGGGCACCTTTTCCAGTAAAGATAGATGATATATTAAAGTCAATTAGACATATATCATCACTGGGGGTTAACATAATATTCGCCGGTTTGATATCACTATGTATAATGGGTGGGTTTTGTTTATGTAAATATACTAACGCTTCTGCTAACTGAGTTGCCCATTTAATAACCTTTTTCTGAGGAAATCTCTTTTTCTCGTCCAACAGTTGCTGAAAGGACTGTCCTGGTATAAAGTCCATAACAGTATATACATTATTATTAATTGTTAGAAGGTCAAGCACCTGTGGCAAATAAGAATGCCGTAGCTTTTTTAATATATTAGCTTCAGCACCACAATCTACAACATCCTTAATGTCAGTATGAATCTTTTTAATAACAACCTCTTTATCAAGTCTTTTATGCCTAGCCTTATATACTGTTCCTCCTCCGCCGGATCCTATTATCTCAATTATTTCATAGGTCTCAGATAATTTCTCAAAGGTATCCATCTACTTACCCCCTAAGCAACATTTTGTTTTATATTTTTAATCATTTATGATAGCTATTTGTTAAATCCATAATTAGGATGCCATGTTAAATACTGCTAATATATTTTACTTTATATTATTTTATTCGTCAACACACGATATGAAGCTAGCAGACATCGGGAAGACATTACCTTTATCATAACAAGGAATATCACCCCTTGCGAACAAGAAAAAACAGCCCTTATTTTAGGACTGTCTTTAATATCTTTATTTATTAAACATTTATTGACTTATCTTCTTAGGCTTTACTCTAAGGAACATGTAAAATCCTATCGGAAGTAATAATATACTTATCCATTGAGAAGTTGATATATTAAGGGCTATACCTCTTGCAGCATCTCCTCTGAAAAATTCTAATACAAATCGCATTATGGAATAATAAATAATGTATATGCCAATGGCCTGCCCCTGCCTTCTAGGCTTTCTAGTATAAATAAGTATCATAACACCAGCACTAATATTTAAAATACTTTCTACTAATTGTATGGGAAAAAGCGGAACACCATTGGGAGCCACTGTGGAATTCTTAAAAACAATATGAAAAGGTCCATCATAGGCCATGCCATAGCAACAACCTGCAAAAAAACACCCAATGCGGCCAATCCCGTGTATTATAGGAATAGAGGGTGCTATCAGGTCTATTAATTTGGGAAAATCTATATTATATTTCTTACAATATAAGTAATATCCCACTGCGGCACCAATCAAACCACCATAAAATACAAAACCTGCTGAAAGTGAATGCAATAACAATGTTATATCAGATATGATAAGATCGAAACTTTCAACAAATATAGGAATTATGGTTATAATGTATAAGAGCTTAGCTCCTATAATAAGGCCTATACCACCGTAACAGGAAGAAAATATAATATCATCTTTACTAATGTCATGTTTTTTACTTCTGAATAAGGCTAAGATAACACCAATAAATATGCCTATGGTTATCATTAGTCCATACATAGCTATTGTTTTTCCAAAAACAGTTATTGTAGGTAACATGTAATGCCTCCTCTAAAAAAGGGCTTATGCAAAAACTGCAAAAGCCCTTTTATACATAAAAAACAATACGCTCTTATAAAGATGCAAGTGTACCAATACAAGCAGCACAAGCTAAAAAGGTTATTGTACATAGTGCAAGACCAATAATACTTAGTACTACACCTGCTGTTGCTTTACCATCTTGAGGGTTTTGTTTCTTGGCTTGAATACCAAGCACAAGGCCTATTATCCCTAAAATAACACCGATAAAGGCATAAATACTAAAGAAGATAAATACTAAACTTATAATTCCTAATACTAATGATGCCGTAGCTTTACCGTTACTTCTGTTCTCCATATTGGATCCCCCTACTATATTTTCGTAGTGTCAAGTATGACACTTCTTTTTTATTTCAAAACCTTTATATATCAAGGGTTACATCGTTTTTTAAACAAAATAACAATGACCCCCCG
>JGI24710J26742_10001141_pt1 | contig 24525 bp, 23 predicted proteins | sample BioPla2DNA2_FD_26742 | JGI IMG/M metagenome (IMG submission 26742) | reverse complement strand
GATAATAGTTTAATTAATAAAAGGGTTATAGAACTACAAGGTCAATTACTTACCTTGTCTGGCTGCTTCAGCTTCTGCTTCCTGAAGCATCTTTTCATTTGCTGTAATTACGAATTCAACCCTGCGGTTTAATGCACGATTGGCCTCAGTATCATTTGGATACTTAGGAGAGGTCAGACCGTAACCGACAACTTTAAGTCTTGCAGGAGCTACCCCCTTGGCAATCAGATAATCGTAGACAGCCTTCGCCCTTTTCTCAGACAAGGTCTGGTTGTAGGCAGCAGCACCAGTATTGTCAGTATGACCCTGAATCTCAATATCAGTGTCGGGATAAGTACTAAACACTGTGATCATCTTATCCAGATTGGCCTTAGCTTCTGCTGAGAGGGTTGAGCTGTCAAAACCAAACAGAATGCTGTTGGGAAGTTCAACGATAATACCTTCACCCACACGTTCCACTGTAGCTTCAGGTACCTTTGCTTTCATTTCCTCAGCTTGTTTGTCCATCTTGTTACCAATAATGGCACCGGTAACACCACCAACGGTGGCACCAACTGCAGTACCGACAGCAGTATTGCCTGCTGTACGACCGATTATAGCCCCGGCTGCAGCACCACCAACTGTGCCTATGATTGCACCCTTCTGGGCTCCTGTCATTGACTTACAACCGCTAAGAACAACGGCTCCAAGCATTGCAAACAATGCAAATCGACGTAATAACTTCATAGTAAAATATTTAATTATGATTATTAAAAAATCAGGTCTGTAACGAAAATTACTACATTACTTTCNGTAAAGCAATTTTTTATCCCACAACATCCATGCCCAATTCATGGGTTTGTTTAGTTTTATCGGACAAGATCACTANCTTTACAAGAGTANACAAATACTGTAATCATGGAAAATACCCTGCTTATAATACTCGTTCTGATTGCTGTGCTCAACCTTGTGATCAATTTCATATTGCTTTCCAAAGGAAGGAAACAGAAAGATAATGCCTTTGTTCATGAAATCTCACTCCTGCTGCGGGATGAGTTGAAGACCAACAGAACGGAACTCAGTGAGTCTCTGCGTGAAAGTCGCAGGGAACTTGCTGAAGGACTTGAAAGAATGTCGCTGAGTCTAGGCGAAAAACTGGGACAGATCAATGACAGTTCCCAGAAGGCAGCACGCGAAAACCGCGAAGAACTTGCAAAAAGCCTGCACCAGTTTCAGGAAACATTTACAAATAATGTAAGAGACTTCAANGAACTGCAAAAGCAGAAATTCGATGATATGGCGCGTCGGCAAGACGAACTTGTCAAGGCAACCGAACAGAAACTTGAGAAAATGAGGGAGACTGTTGATGAGAAACTCCACAAAACACTTGAAGAACGACTNGGGCAATCCTTCAAACTAGTTAGCGAAAGACTCGAGGCAGTTCAGAAAGGTCTCGGTGAAATGCAGGTACTTGCAAATGGCGTAGGTGATCTCAAGAATGTTCTCTCAAATGTCAAAACCCGCGGCCTGCTCGGTGAGATTCAGCTTGGCAACATCCTTGAGCAGATAATGAGCAGCGAACAGTATGAAGCAAATGTAATCACCAGGAAAGGTGCTTCTGAAGTTGTTGAGTTTGCTATCAAACTACCCGGCAGGGATGACAGTGGAACCCCTGTATATCTGCCTATCGATGCCAAATTCCCACAAGCTGACTACCTACGCCTGCAGAATGCTTTTGAAAGTGGTGATAAGTCCATGATAGATNCAGAAACAAAGAATCTGGTGGCAGCAATCAAGAAAAGTGCAAAAGATATAAGGGACAAATACCTGGATCCGCCACATACTACCGATTTTGGAATTATGTTCCTGCCTGTTGAAGGTCTGTATGCAGAGGTTGTTAGGCAGGAAGATCTTCTTGTGACCCTGCAAAGAGATTATAAGGTTATAGTAACAGGTCCAACGACCCTGGCAGCTATGCTCAACTCCTTGCAGATGGGCTTTAAGACCCTTGCTATACAAAAGCGAAGTAGCGAGGTTTGGAATGTTCTTGCGGCTGTCAAGGGTGAGTTTGCCAAGTTTGGTGNCGTCCTTGAAAAGGCCCGTAAAAAACTGAATGAAGCAGACAGGGAACTGGATTCACTTGTCGGGACCCGCACCAGGATGATGATGTCTAAACTAAAGAAGATAGAAAAACTCCCAGCAGCAGGACAAAACGCATTATCTGAAGGAAANGCAGGAGATATTTTCGAAGATGACTTTGATGAAACGGATAGCCCCAATGAGTAGGCAGTAGCTTAACTATGTTAGGCTCAGCGCCACTTAATCCTTACAAACTCCTTGGGCTTACTTATATGAGCAGGCAGACTTTCCCGTATTGCATGTTTGACTGATTCTACCAGCACGGGACGGTTAAAACTATTGTGATAAACGAGGCTCACCTCCCTGCTAGGTTGAGGATCGGCAAAACGTTTGACATACTGTGTATCCGGTTCCCCTACTGAGAGTTCGGGTACCAGCGTATAACCAATATTCCTTTGAACCAGGCCTTTCAGAGCTTCAATTGAGCCACTCTCATATTTGAAATTGAAGGGACTATCATCAGTCTGATTTCCACAAAGCTTAAGAGCCTGATTACGGAAGCAGTGCCCCTCACTCAACAGCAGAAGCTGCCCTGCATCAAGATCAGACGCTGTGATAGTATCCTTCAGCAACAAAGGATGGGATAAGGGACCATAGAATAAAAAAGCCTCACTGAAAAGTAGTGTCTCATCCAAATCCTTCTCCCCAGTAGGTGTGGCCATAATTGCCATATCAAGGCGGCCCTCATTAAGGGCCTTGATTATCAGCTCAGATTCAAGTTCCTCGATATTCAGCTGAGTATCGGGATACTCAGCTGCAAACTTAGGGAGGAACAAAGGAAGCAGATAGGGAGCAAGGGTAGGTATGATTGCCAGTCTGAATACCCCTTCCACACTGTTTTTCTCCCCGTCAAGGATACCATATAAATCTTTGATATCCTTCAATATCCTGCGTGATTTCTTAATAAAAATCTCTCCTTCTGGAGTAGGTTTCAGCGGTTTCTTGGAGCGGTCAAACAATTGAATATCCAGTTCCTCTTCAAGCTTACGCAACTGCATTGTAAGAGTCGGCTGAGTTACGTTGCAATGATTTGCTGCCGTAACGAAATGTCTGTACTCGTCTAATGCGATTACGTACTCGAGCTGCTGAATATTCATATTTATGAGTTTAAATTCACAAGTCTTCAGACAAGCCCTGCTTAGGCTCTTTATTCAAACATATTCTTCATCCTGCTGAAGAAACTCTGGCCCGAGGCCTGTTTAGTGCTAAAAGATTCAGATTCCCGGAGTTTCTCAACAAGCTTGACCTCTTCCTTGGTTAGGTCTTTTGGAATAAATACATTGATCTTGACAAGCAGGTCTCCCTGTCCGTAACTGTTGATTTCAGGCAGTCCTTTACCCTTCAGTCTTAGTATTTTACCCGGTTGGGTTCCACTATCTATCTTCACTTTTACCTTTCCCTCAACCGTAGGAATTTCAACAGTTGAACCAAGAATAGCATCAGGTACCGATAGCAACAGATTATAGATAAGATCACTTCCATCTCTTGTCAACTCTGGATGCGGTTCTTCCTGGATCAAGATGATAAGGTCACCATTAATACCTCCTCTGCGAGCCGCATTACCCTTACCGGAAACAGACAGTTGCATACCGTTCTCAACACCGGCAGGTATCTGAATAGTAACGATTTCCTCCTGACGAAGCAGCCCTTCACCATTACAGTGCGTACAGGACTGAGTAATTACAGTTCCCTCACCGTGACAGGTAGGACAGGAGGTGGTCTGGTGCATCTGACCCAGGATAGTATTTGTAATACGAGTTACCTGGCCTGTTCCACGGCAGGTGGAACAGGTGCTGTATGCAGTACCTCCGGCAGCACCTGTACCGTTACAATGAGTACAGCTGACGTATTTCTTTACTTTTATCTTCTTTTCTACACCTTTAGCAATCTCAGCAAGTGTCAGACTCACCTTGACACGCAGGTTTGACCCTTTGTTGACCCTGCGCGAGCTACGACCACTACCACCAAAACCACTAAAGCCGCCAAAACCTCCAAAGATATCACCAAAGTGAGAGAAGATATCATCCATGCTCATGCCACCACCAAATCCTCCTCCGGCAGAACCTCCTACTCCAGAATGACCATAACGGTCATAGCGGCTGCGCTTATCAGGATCACTCAACACCTCGTAAGCCTCGGCAGCCTCTTTAAACATCTCCTCGGCTTCCTTATTACCTGGATTCTTATCAGGGTGATACTGAATAGCCTTCTTGCGATATGCTTTTTTTATCTCCTCAGCAGTAGCATTCTTGTCTACACCAAGTATTTCGTAGTAATCTCTCTTTGACATCTTTGGCTTCTGTTATTTACTCACCTACCACCACTTTGGGGAAGCGGATTACTTTCTCATCCAGCATATATCCCTTTTCCACACAATCTATCACCTTCCCTTTCATATCTTCACTTGGCGCAGGCACCTTAGTGATTGCTTCATGGATTTCTGCATCAAAAGGCTGGCTCTCAGTCTCAATGACCTTGACACCATTTTGTCCCAGAAATGCTATAAACTTGTTGTATATCAGTTCGACACCTTCCTTCAACGCATCTACGCTGTCCGAATTTGAAAGGTGCTTTAATGCTCTCTCAAAATCATCTATAACAGGAAGTATTCCTACAAAAATCTTTTCACCTGCGATCTTTGTAAGCTCCATCTTTTCCTTAAGGGTACGCTTGCGATAGTTGTCATATTCCGCCATCAACCTGATATGCTTATCCTGCAGGTCAGCCAGTTGCTTTTCAACCTCAGAAAGCTTCTCAGCTAGTCCGGCTCTCTCCTCATCATGGCTGCATTCACACTTACCCTCACATGACTCGGCACCCTCCTGCTTATTCTCCTCACATTTGCAGTCGTCCTTAGTCTCAAGCTCCATGTCCTCTGTTTTTGCCTTACCCTTGGAATTCTTCTTGCTCATATCTTAATTTCATTATTTTCAATTACATAAAAATCACCTTGCTAGCTTTGCAACATTGCAAAAGTAGTCAATTTCTTTGCCAAATCATACAACGCTGTCATTTTGGCTGAGTATGGGCCTTCTCGGTTCCATAATCATGTAAAAATGACAAAGACAGCATCTTCGCAGATGCTGTCTTTGCTTATTAATTTGTTGGTTCTATCTCCTACCTTTGATTTCTGGCATATCTGGAACCATCAAAAGCCTCAAGCTTTTCAAGTGCAGCCGAGATACCGGCCAGGTCCTTACTCTTGGCAACAATACGGCCATTCCCGTCTATCAAATAATCCATCATCTCTCCGCCTACTTCAAACATAGCTGCCAGTTCAGATTCTCCACCCATAAAATCACACAAGTGGTAGAAATCATACAACTCATCTCGCTCTATCACCTGATACAAAGGAGTTTTAAACCTGTCAAGTGAAATACTAACAATAACAAAACTGTCGCTGTTAACAAATCTGCCGTTGCCATAACGCTCCAGAAGCATCTTCTTTCCATAACTTTCAACTCTGGATGAGGCATCGTACGAAGCCCAGAAATCGATTAATACCATCTTGCCTTCAAGATTGCGGGAATCGAAACTGGTACCGTCAAGCAGATAAGACTCAATCTTTGGTGCTCTGTCGCCTATCTCCACACCAACTGTCGGTTGGTATGATCCACTAAAGAAAGTAAGTAACAAAAGCCCTCCAAAAACCATTAACGCTACTGCTCTAAAATTCATCTCTGCATTTTTGGTTAATACTATTCTGGTGCGAATCTCAGTCAATTATCTATACGATTCTCGTTTTTTAGATGAACCCAACTGAAACGTTGACCAAAAAATGTCGCGCCAAAATTATGCCTAACAACATCTATTAACCAAATGTTTTTGTTTGGAATTGTTAATTTTGTTTATTATATTAAAAAGAAACAAGGCTATTTGATTGATTGTCAGCCGATTGACTTTTTGTTAAAAAGGCACAAAAATGACTAACGGTCAAAAACCTGTGGTCTACAAAGAATTAAATGCGACGAATAGATGCTCCAAGTTGATTAAGCCTTGTATCGATATTCTGATACCCTCTGTCTATCTGTTCGATATTATGGATAACACTCTTACCTTTTGCAGACAGGGCGGCTATTAGCAAGGCTACACCAGCCCTGATATCCGGAGAAGTCATTACACAACCCCTGAGAGAAGTTTTGTGGTTATGTCCAATTACAGTAGCCCTGTGGGGGTCGCACAGGATAATACTGGCTCCCATATCGATGAGTTTATCCACAAAAAACAAACGGCTCTCGAACATTTTTTGGTGAATAAGTACACTTCCCTTGGCCTGTGTAGCAACAACCAGGAAGACACTCAGCAGGTCAGGAGTCAGACCAGGCCATGGAGCATCTGCTATGGTCATAATGGAACCATCTATAAATGTATCAATCTCATATTCTTCCTGAGACGGGATATAAATATCATCACCTCTGATCTCAAAATTAATACCCATGCGACTGAAAGCCATTGGTATAATNCCAAGTTCTGAAGGTGCTGCATCCTTAACAGTAATCTCACTCTTTGTAATAGCAGCCATTCCAATGAATGAGCCAATCTCAATCATGTCAGGCAGAATCCTGTGTGAACAGCCCTTTAGTTTGTCAACTCCGGTAATTGTCAGCAAATTGGAACCTATGCCATTGATCCTTGCGCCCATGGCACTCAGCATCTTACATAGTTGCTGAATATATGGTTCACAGGCAGCATTATAGATAGTGGTAACGCCTGGAGTCAAAACTGCTGCCATGATAATATTAGCAGTTCCGGTCACTGAGGCCTCATCAAGAAGCATATAAGTGCCTTTAAGCTCTTCGGCATGAACGGTATAGAATATCTCGTCGGAATTGAACTCGAAGCGTGCTCCCAGTTCGGTGAATCCAAAAAAGTGAGTATCAAGTCTGCGACGGCCTATCTTGTCACCACCAGGTTTTGGGAAATATGCCATACCATATCTGGCCAACAAGGGGCCCATTATCATAATGGAACCTCTGAGAGACGAAGCTCTTGATCTGAAATCATCAGTCTGCATATAGTGAATATCAACATCTGCAGCCCTGAAACTGTATCTGTTGGGTCCAAGGTATCTAACCTCAACTCCCATCTTTCTCAGCAGTGCTATCAGATTATTGACATCCAGAATGTCAGGCACATTGTCTATTATTACCTCCTCTGAGGTTAGCAATGTGGCACAAATTACCTGCAAGGCCTCATTCTTTGCTCCCTGTGGTGTAATCTCACCCGACATCCTGCAGGGGCCTGTGATTTCAAAACTACTCATAAATATGCCGGCTGGTACAAATTAAATCTATTCCCTGCCCTTGTTTCTTTGAAAATGTTGCTTCTTCCGATTAATATTGTTGCGTACATTCTGGTTTTCACGGGGTTCGCCCGACCCTCTGAAATGCCTTGACTCAGCAGTCAGGGCTCCACCAGAAAGCCTNTTAATATCTTCCATTACCCTCTCATCAGTAGCATTGTCCTTGTTCCAGTTAATCAGAGACTTCTTCATCTGACCAACAATCAAGGTCACCAAATGATCCTTCAGTTCGCCTTCTTCCATACCGGAGGCCTTCTTTATCATCTGCTCTACCAATCTTCCGTAATGCCTGTAAGTCATCACGTAGTCACTGTAGGGAACCTTGTCAGGAGTTGTACTAAATTGGTTGATCTTTGTTACATCATAAGGATAGTCGATATCAAGCTCGAAATCAGACATCAATGCAAGGTGATCCCATAGCTTGTGCTTAAAATCACTTACATCACGAAGGTGAGGGAAAAGATTACCCATCACTGATATTATTGAATAAGCACACTTCAGCCTTTCATCCCTGTCTTCAATGGTGGTTGCATACTCAACCATCTTGTGAATATGACGTCCATACTCGGGAAGGACAAGCTGTTTTCTTTGTGAATTGTAATCCATCGAAAAATTTTAAAAATACTCTTTTATAACTCCGGAAATAATACTTGCGGGAAGATGTCAACTAACGACAACAGGCAAAGGTTCAGATAGAAGACAAAGCTAACCCAATATTTTTAGTTTGGCAAACTTCAGTAATAATTGTTTAGTTCCCGCATTTTCAAACCTTACATGAGCCTTGGTGTCCGGAGCCTGTCCTTCTAGTGCAATCACTTCTCCCAAACCAAAACGCTCATGCTCTACCTTGCATCCCACACTTATCCTGTCAAATTCGGAAAACTTGCTGTCGGTAAACCTTCCTCCCTCAGATGAAGAACCCGAAACAGTGTTGCTGAAGCTACTGCTGAATTTTGGCCTTGAAGGTTCCGTTGGCCTATCAGAGAAATTAAACAAGGGCTTGCGTGCCTGACTTTGCTCCCTCATTCCGGATCCACCAAACGCTGACTTTTCTTCTATGCTTAGATAACTCTGATCGATCTCCCTAAGAAAACGACTGGGATTAACGAAGTTGAACTCACCATTCTTAAATCTGCTACGTGCATAGGACAAGGTAACTCGTTTCTCAGCTCGAGTGACTGCCACATAAAACAAGCGTCTTTCTTCCTCAAGTTCCTGCATATTGGAGCCCGACATTGGTGAAGGAAAGGTACCCTCCTCGATTCCTACGATGTACACATACGGAAACTCAAGGCCCTTGGCTGAGTGAATAGTCATCAAAGTAACCTTCTCACTCTCAGCCTCATTCTCATTATCCTGGTCAGTCATCAGGGAAACCTCAGCCAGATAATCAGTCAGTGAAGCAGGTTCGCCCGCCTCCTTGCGGGCATCACAAAACTCCCGCACCGCGTTTAGCATTTCATCAACGTTCTCAAACCTTGCCCGTCCTTCTGTTGAAGTATCTGACTGCAATTCCTTTAATAAACCACTTGTAGCCAGTATTTCAGTTGTCATGTTATATGCATCCAGTTCGCCCGACTTGGCAACAAAGCCCTTGATAATACCGGTAAATGCACCCAACTTGCGCAATGTACCGCTGTTAAAGCCCAGAGCCGAAATGCCTGGATGGTTTAACACCTCCCATATAGTAATATCATTATGTACAGCTGTTGCTTCCAGTCTGTCAAGAGTAGTCTTACCTATGCCCCTTGCAGGATAGTTGATTATCCTCTTAAGTGCTTCACCATCCCTTGGATTAATAGCCATTCGCAGATAAGCCAGCAAGTCTTTGATTTCCTTACGCTGATAGAAAGAAAGTCCTCCATATATGCGGTAAGGGATACCGGCTTTACGAAATGACTCCTCAAAAATACGTGACTGGGCATTGGTACGGTACAGAATTGCATAGTCATTAAAAGAAGCTTCATCGCCGCCCTTTCTGGCCACTATATCATTGGCTATCAGATAACCTTCCTCAACATCCGAATAAGCCTGCAGTATACGAATTTTCTCACCCTCCTCGTTGACCGAAAAGACCTGTTTGCGGATCTGGCCCTTATTATTTGAGATAATACTGTTTGCAGCGTTTACAATGGTCTGAGTAGAACGGTAGTTTTGTTCCAGTTTAAATAGCTTATAGTCTGGATAATCATTACGGAAATTCAGAATATTCTCTATCTTGGCACCTCTGAAACCATAGATACTTTGAGCATCATCACCCACTACGGTAATATTCCTGTCAGGTTCAGCGAGCTTTCTGATTATCAGATACTGTGACATATTGGTGTCCTGATACTCATCTACAAGAATGTATTTAAACAAGTTGCAATACTTGGCAAGTACATCCGGATGGTCACGAAACAGAATATTCGTATTGAGCAACAGATCGTCAAAATCCATTGCGCCGGCCTTGTAGCACTCCTTCATATAGCGTGCATAAATCTCATGTACTCTGGGAACCTTAGAAGCTGCATCACTCATCAACCTCTTCTGGTCACGGGCATAGGCATTAGGAAGTATCAGATCGTTTTTGGCAGATGAGATCTTTGAAAGTACCAAACCCGGCCTGTATTCTTTCTCCTTTATCCCCATCTCATTGAGGATACTCTTGATCAGACTCTTCGAATCGCCAGTATCGTAGATTGTGAAATTGCTTGGATATCCCGTCCTCTCATGCTCAGCCCTTAGTATTCTAAGGAATATTGAGTGGAAAGTGCCCATCCACAGACGCGAAGCCCTTTCCCTTCCAACAAGTGATGCGATACGTTCCTTCATTTCAGCTGCTGCCTTGTTTGTAAAGGTCAGCGCCAATATGTTCCATGGCGCTGCATTACCTGACAACAGGTAGGCAATGCGATATGTCAGCACACGGGTTTTTCCGGAGCCGGCACCAGCAATAACAAGGTTTGGACCATCTGTCGACAGTACTGCTTCCCTTTGTGCATCATTTAGTTGTTGAAGAAATTCAGGCACGGACAGTTCTTGATTTACCAATTCGTATATGGGCAAAAATACAATTAATCACCCATAATTTCGTTAGCAATTGTGTAAATTAGCGCATCAAAGCCGTACTAACATCAGGACTATGAACTTACTCCCGAAAACCTCGACTCTTCTTCTATTTTTCCTATCCTTTATGACCGTGACATCCGGTCAGCTATTGCTGGAAAGTAGCACCCCTTATATGAAAGCTGAGAATACTGCAGTACCGGCCGACAGTATTTATCTGGTAAATCAGGTTGCCGGACTTACAGTCAGGACTTCACTACAGGGTAGCTATATATATGAATGGCTAGGCTTCAATAATAACAGCGACAGTTGGGATATCCCTCTGGCCTATGGAACAATAAGCACCTATACACCCTCGATAGAAGGAGGTATTCTGCTTAACATCAGGGATATCAACTCCGACCAGATCATCAGCAGCTACCGCTGCTGGATCTTTGTTCCCCAGATACTTGGTGCATCAGTTTCAATAGAGGAAAGTACATGTCAGTATCTTACCTTTGTAGGAACTGCCCAGACTCGCAATCTTGTATATTATGACCTGGACGGCAATTCTCATATTGTCGTATATCCCCTGACATACAGCATCAGTTCCTCACAGGGAATTGAGGGAGAAAGCAAGGATGAGTTTGTTTCAATAGAAGCACCTTTCAGTGATGATGAATATACTCTTACCGTAGCTTTGCCGGCATTGGGGAAAAGTGCGAGTAGTGAACCGGTAGCCCATACTGCCTTTGCAGTAAGGGCCATGATAGGGCACGAAGTGATAAAGCCGGAGGTTCCCAATGAAGGGCACATGGGAATAGTCAGCGGATCTGCGCCGTTGGAGATTCGCTTTACTGACAATAGCAAGGGAGTGGTGACAAACCGGGAATGGAGACTGGGTAGTATCTCCTCGAGAGAGAAGGATCCCTTTCATGTATTTACAACGGCAGGCAGGGATACAGTAAGGCTCTTTGTCGAGAACTTTGAGACTGGTTGTATGGATGAAGCCGAACTGGAAATTTTGATTATGGATCTGGCACTTGAGGCTCCCAATGCCTTTACTCCAAACGGAGACGGGGTGAATGACCAGTTTAGGGTATATTACAGGTCAGTACGTAAATTCAAAATGCAGATAGTAAGTCGCTGGGGACGCACAGTATACGAATCCGACAATCCTGCTGAGGGATGGGATGGCAGCATTGGCAATGGAGATGCACCTCCGGGGGTATATTACTACTTTGTTGAGGCCGAAGGCTATAATCCTGGTGAGAAGATTAAACTTCAGGGTCCTGTACACCTAATAAGAGAGAAATAAGAAATAACCGATAAATTACTACAAATGGTAAAGCACGTTGTACTTTTTAAATTTAAGAGTGAACTTCCAGCCGATCAGAAGGCGAAGAAAATGGCTACAATAAAAGAAGCGCTTGAGGGGTTGAGAACTAAGATTAAGGAACTGGGCTATATTGAAGTCGGTATCAACTCAAATCCATCGGAGACTTACGATCTGGCTCTGATCAGCGAGTTCACTGACTGGGACAGTCTAAAAGCATATGTAGTACATCCCGAACACCAGAAGGTATCGGCAATGATACGTGAGATACTTGAAACAAGAGCTTGCGTTGACTACGAATTCTAATACAGGAGCCCTGTCACACTCTGTCTGAGAAGACACAGTGTGGCAGGGGTCTTAGATTATATTGTGAAGCCATAACCTCACCGTAGGCCCCTGCAGAACGAATTACAAGTACATCGCCCCTTGCTGTCTCAGGCAGGGACACAGCTTTTCCAAAACTGTCAGACGACTCACATATTGGTCCTACAACATCATACTTTTCTTCCGCAGCAGAACTTGAGATATTCTCTATTTTATGATATGCCTGATACAAAGCAGGTCTTATAAGGTCAGTCATTCCTGCATCAACGATAGCAAACCTGGTCTTGACACCTTCTTTTACATATAACACACGAGTAACAAGGCTACCACACTGACCAACCACTGCGCGCCCTAGTTCGAAGTGCAGTTCCTGCCCCTCACCTAGTTTGATGCCGTCCCTGAATACTTTAAAATAGCTCTCAAAATCAGGAACAGGATTTGCATCAGGATACTGGTAGTCAATTCCCAGTCCACCACCAACATTAATAATCCTCAGATTGTAGCGTCTCTGGGTAAACCAATCCATTATCTCACTAACCCTGTTGCACAGGTTGCGGAATGACTGCATATCGGTAATCTGAGAACCGATATGGAAGTGAATACCCTCTAGTTTAATATTTGTAAGAGTCTCAAGACTTGTAACAACCTTTTCGAGATCCCACTGATTGATACCAAACTTATTTTCCTTTAATCCGGTAGTTATATAGTGGTGAGTACGGGCATTCACATTGGGGTTGACCCGGAGGGCAACCCTGGCTGTTTTACCTTTCGATGCAGCAATCTGATTTATGATCTCAAGCTCTGGAATTGATTCTACGTTGAAGCAGGCGATATCATTATCCAACCCCAGTTCAATTTCCCAATCTGACTTCCCTACACCGGCAAAGACAATGCCTGAGGGCTTGAATCCACAATCAATAGCACGTCGAATCTCATAACCGCTAACACAGTCGATTCCCAGCCCGTAATTCCTTATTTTTTCAAGTATGACAGGATTAGCATTGGCTTTTACAGCATAGTGTACCACGAAGCCATATTTACCGGCCTCCCTGCTAAGACTTTCAAGGGTGCGGTCCAGCAATTCCATGTCATAATAATAAAATGGGGTCTTTATCTCCCTGAATTTTGGAAGTGGGAATCGACTTTGCATCTAGGGTATTTTATTTGGTTATACAACACTAAAACAGGTGTGCACTCAATGCTCTCAAGGCATCTTTCTTGTATTCGGCAGCGACAAGAACAGAAATATTGTGGTCGCTTCCGCCATAAGAAATCATCCTGATCGGAATCTCTTTAAGTGCATTAAATACACGATCGGCATAGCCCTTGTTTTCACGTCTCAGTTCACCTACGATACAGATAATTACCTGGTCTGTGTCAATCTCTACGGCACCATATTTCTTGAGGTCATCAACGATCTCGTTAAGGAAACGGTCATTGTCGATTGTAACAGAAACACCAACCTCGGAAGTGGTGATCATATCGATAGGAGTCTTGTAGCTTTCGAAGACCTCGAAAATCTTTCTCATGAAACCATAGGCAAATAGCATGCGACCTGATTTGATTCGGATAGCAGTGATATTATCCTTGGCAGCAATAGCCTTGATTCCGGCAGATGTTTCATTACCCGAAATTAAAGTCCCAGGCGCAGCAGGATCCAAAGTATTGAGCAGACGTACTGGTATGTTGCCCAGTTTGGCAGGCAATACACTGGTAGGGTGCAGGATCTTGGCCCCAAAATATGCAAGTTCTGCAGCCTCATCAAAAGACAGTTCGGCAATAGACCTGGTACCCTCAACAAAACGAGGGTCATTATTATGCATACCATCGATATCGGTCCATATCTGGATTTCAGAAGCATTGATTGCGGCTCCGATTAACGATGCGGAATNATCACTTCCTCCACGTTGCAGATTATCGACCTCTCCAAAGGCGTTCCTGCAAATATATCCCTGAGTAATAAAAATCTCAGCATCAGGATATTTCTCAAGCATGGGCACCAGATTCTCCCTTATGTAAATATGATCAGGTTCACCATTCTTGTTGGTTCTCATATAGTCAAGGGCAGGCAGGAGAACTGATTTGATACCCTGCTCAAGCAGGTAGTAATTCATCATTGCAGTAGAAATCAGCTCGCCCTGAGCCAGGATGCTCTTCTCCTCATTAACTGTAAAGACATCCATAGTAAAGGCTTTGATCTCGTCAAAATGACAACGTATCAGATCATGGCCCTTTTGCTTATATTCATTAGTACTGTAAAGCCTTTCAATCTCAGCGTAGTACTTGCTTTCAAGATTATTGATGATCTCATTGGCGGCATCATGATTTTTCTTGTACAGGTAGTTGGCAATCTCAACCAAAGTATTGGTAGTACCCGACATAGCCGATAATACTACCAGTTTGCGCTTACCATCACAGATGAGCCTGGCAACCTCTTTAATTCTTTCTGCCGAACCTACTGAGGTTCCGCCAAATTTCAAAACCTTCATCTCCTGTTTATTATAATTAAAGTTAGTTTCATGATATAAGGGATCCGTCCACACCAGCCCTATGACAAATTGTTGCAAATTTACTGGTTTTTGCTTAAATCGTTAAATCAAAAACGTAATATTAGCTTCAATTCACCTAAAAATACCTGCCCTTAGTAAAATAATTACTTCTCCTCAGGTATATGGACTTCAAGAATCTTTGCTCCAGTAGTAGTAAAAAGATCAATACGGTTGAGTTCTGCGGGAATAAGTACAGTTTCTCCCGTCTTTATGGTTTCAACACCCTGTCCCTTATTAAATGAGATTTCGGCTTCTCCTTCAACACAGACCAGAATCACAAAGGAGTCAAGATGGTAGTAATCCCTCCCTATAGGTTTGTCAAAACTAAGAAGGTAGGTACTGAAAAATGGTGTGGTACACAGCTCTGAAGCACCATTCTCCTCAGTTGTATAGTCCAGCCTATGGCCATGAGTATCTTTAAAATTGATTGCATCAAGAGCCTCTTCAATGTGGAGATCTCTCTTATTGCCCTTAGCATCAGTCCGGTCGTAATCATAGATACGGTATGTAAGGTCGGAGGTCTGTTGTATCTCGGCAAGCATTATCCCTTTCCCTATTGCATGTACCCGTCCGGCCGGAATATAGAAGACATCACCTTTGTTTACCTGATACGAGGCAAGGAGTGAGAGCACACTATTATTCTCCACAGCCTTTGTATACTGTTCCGGTTCTGTCTCATGCTTAAAGCCACTAATCAATTCCGCTCCCGGCTCAGCATGCATTATATACCACATTTCCGACTTTCCAAAGGAATTATGTCTCTCAGCTGCCAGTTCATCATTGGGATGAACCTGTATTGACAGGTCATCATTTGCATCTATAAATTTTATAAGCAGGGGAAATTCCTCACCATATTTTTTGAAGACTCTTTCCCCTACAAGATCCCCCATATATACTTCTATAAGTTCATTGAGATCATTACCTTGAAGAAAACCGTTGCTCACAACGGATATACTGCCTTCTACACCAGACAGTTCCCAGCTCTCACCTATATTATCTTTCCCTTTCAGGTCCTTGTTAAGCCGGGTTTGAAGCTTATCCCCTCCCCATATCCTATCCTTAAGGATAGGCTTGAATTTCAAAGGATATAAAATACTACTCATTGTAAGCAACTTTTTAGATATTCAACAAATATATAAAATCGTGCATCTTAATTAAACCTAAATAGTTTTGTTGAAGACTTAATTGCATTATTAATATTTTGTTTGCCGATAACAATCGTTACTTTTGCAATGCCAAATCACTTCAAAAAATGGTAATTAGGAGCGCTCAATTTGTTTGCAGCAACAGTGACGTAAAAAGCTGTCCGGCACCAAAGTTGCCGGAATATGCATTCATAGGACGTTCTAACGTAGGCAAGTCTTCGCTTATCAACATGCTGTGCAATACCAGGAAGCTTGCCAAGACCTCATCCACTCCCGGTAAGACTCAACTGATAAATCACTTTTTAATAAACAACTCATGGTACCTGGTCGATTTACCGGGCTATGGGTTTGCCCGTGTTGGTCAAAGCCTGAGAGAAAAGTTCAGCAAGATTATCGCAGATTACCTCAATGCACGTACCAACATGATGTGTCTGTTTGTGCTGATTGATGCACGACTCGAACCACAGACCTTGGATATGGATTTTATGCGTAGTGCGGCCTTGAGTCAGATTCCTTTCGCCATGATTTTCACAAAAGCTGACAAGCTCAAACCAGGAGCACTCATGCGTAATATTGAGTATTACAAGAAAACCATGCTCCAGGAGTGGGCCGAGCTTCCGCAGATGTTTATCTCCTCAGCCGAGAATGGGATGGGTAAGGATGATATCCTGAATTTCATAGAGGAAGTAAATACCAGGTGGGATGGCTAATAATGAATATTCGTAATCACTATATTTGGGACTTATTAACGCAATTACAACAACCTGATAAAAAACACTTTAATGGTGGCACCTAAGGCCGATATTAAGATTTTTCCCGGAACTCAGACACGTTATCTGGCTGAAAAGATCAGCAGTTGTGCCGGTATTGAATTGGGCAACATCAATGTAATAAGATTCAGTGACGGCGAGTTTACTACCGTCTATGAAGAAACCGTTCGGGGCTCCCATGTGTTCCTCGTCCAATCAACCATTCCTCCAACAGAGAACTTCTTTGAGCTGCTGATGATGATTGATGCAGCCAAGAGAGCATCCGCAAGCAAGATTGTTGCAGTTATCCCCTATTTTGGCTTCGCGCGCCAGGATCGCAAGGACCAGCCGCGTGTCTCGATAGGAGCAAAACTTGTTGCTGATATGCTGATGGTAGCCGGGGTTGACCGTGTGATCACAATGGACCTGCATGCAGATCAGATTCAGGGATTCTTCAATATTCCAGTGGATCATCTTTATGCATCAGCAATCTTCGTCCCTCATATCCGCAGTCTGGGACTTAGCGATCTGGTAATTGCATCTCCTGACGTTGGTGGTACCAAGAGAGCCAATTCATATGCCAAGTTCCTCGGTACTCCAATGGTAATCTGTCACAAGTACAGATCCAAGGCTAATGTTGTTGATGAGATGAGAATCATCGGTGATGTTGAAGGCAAGAATGTAATCATCATAGATGACATGATTGATACGGCAGGTACTCTGACTAAAGCTGCAGAAATGATGATGAATCAGGGAGCATTAAGCGTTCGCGCTTTTGCAACACACCCCGTATTGTCAGATCCGGCTTATGAGCGCATTGAAAATTCGGCCTTGAAAGAGTTGTATGTTACCGACTCTATCCCACTTCGTAAGGAAACATCAAAAATTAAAGTGTTGAGTGTGGCTCCGTTATTTGCTGATACAATCCTGAAAGTCTACAGCAACCAGTCAATTAGTTCACACTTTATAATGTGATACATTGACAAATACGATCAACAATTTGGTACTCTTAAGTAATAAATTATATCTTTGCAAGCCCGATTTTCGGGAAAGGTGTGATGGGAAATTAAGATTACATCTTTGACTTAATTTTGAGTAGCACAAACTAAAACATTTAAGATGCAAACAATTGAGATTAAAGCAGCTAAGAGAGAGAACCTAGGAAAATCTGCTACAAGAGAGCTGCGCAAAAGCGGCAAAGTGCCTTCAGTGCTTTACGGAGGTAAGGAGAATATACATTTTTCTGCAGAAGACAATGAGTACAGAAAGCTTCTGTATACACCCAATGTATATATTGTAAACCTTAACATTGATGGAACAAACTATAGCGCCATCATTAAGGACAAACAATTCCACCCTGTATCAGGAGACCTTATCCACATTGACTTCCTTCAGGTATTTGAAGACAAGCCGGTTGTTATTGAACTTCCTGTTAAGCTTGTAGGTCTTGCTGAAGGTGTTAAAGCTGGTGGCAAGCTATCTCTGGAGCAAAGGAAACTTAAAGTTAAGGGTCTGATCAAAAATCTGCCTGATGTACTTGAAGTTGACATTACCAACCTTGGACTTGGTAAGGGTGTTCAGGTTGGTGAACTGAATTACGAAGGGCTGGAACTTCTGAATGCTAAGAATTCAGTTGTTGCTGCTGTTAAGCTGACTCGTGCAGCTCGTGCCGCACAACAAAAAGACTAATAACGATCTTTTTTTATCAAAAACCTCCGTATTGCAAAATATGGAGGTTTTTGTGTATATGTAAAACACCTATTCAACAAAGGCTTCAAATCCGGCAACACAATGTTAAAAAGANTATTATCCTGGTTTAAGGGATCATCCGGCACTAATGAAGCTATAGACCCAGGCATGAAATATTTAATCGCAGGATTGGGAAATATAGGCTCAGAATATGCACATACAAGGCATAATGTGGGCTTTGACATACTTGATCACCTTGCAGGTGAGGAAAAACTTGAGTTCAAAGACGGCCGTTATGGTTTTACTGCCGAGTACAGGTACAAAGGGCGTATATTCATACTTTTGAAACCAACTACCTATGTCAACCTGAGCGGAAGAGCAGTAAGATACTGGCTGCAAAAAGAGAATATCCCAGTAGAAAACCTACTTGTGGTAGTAGATGATCTGGCTCTTGACTTTGGTAAGCTTCGTTTGAAATCAAAAGGAAGTGACGCTGGACACAACGGACTCAAGAATATAAATGAGTCACTTGGACATAACCAATATNCCAGACTTAGGTTTGGTATAGGTAATAATTTTGGTAAGGGCCATCAGGTTGACTACGTACTTGGCAAATGGAATTCTGAGGAAGCTGCAGCTTTGCCTGAGAGATTCGGACAAGCCGTTGAAATAATACGGAGTTTCGCTACCTTAGGGATTGAAAGAACCATGAGCATGTACAATAATAAGTAAGTCTTCTGATTCTCAGATGATGGAAGAAANGGAACAAATACGTATAGATAAGTATCTGTGGGCCGTACGCCTCTTCAAAACCCGCAGCATTGCCGCAGAGGAATGCAAGAAAGGGCGGGTAATGATTGACGGACAACCGGTCAAGTCATCCCGTGTGGTAAAGGTTGGGGATATTATATCGGTCAAGAGCCCTCCTATAGTAAAGCAATACAAGGTGCTTGCCCTTGCAGGTAATCGTATGGGAGCGAAACTAACACCTGACTTTATAAAGGATGTTACACCTGAAGAAGATCTTGAATTCTTGCGCCTTACTCAGATAGCCAATAAGCTGAACAGACCTCGCGGTTTAGGACGTCCGACAAAGAAAGAAAGGCGTGACCTCGACGAATTCTTCGATTCAGGAGAAGACCTATAATAAAACCATGCTCCAATGTTGACAGCACAACAGAAAAAGAAGGAAAATATCGCCGAATACATATTATATATGTGGCATGTTGAGAGTATCATACGTGCCAACAACTGCGATATGGATCTTATCCGCAGAAACGTACTACCCTCCTATAGTTCAGGTGACCAACGGCTGAATGAGGAAATTGAAGACTGGTGGGACAACCTGTGTATTATGCTGAAGCATGAAAACAAACAGCTTACCGGCCACCTTCAGGTACTTATCAATACGGTTAATGATGTAAACAACCTGCACCTGAGACTACTGCACTCCGACAGGTTCATCCCCTACCATATGAAATTTCAGGCTCTGGTTCCAATACTTAAAGAGCTTGAAACGAAAACCCTCCCAAAGCCATCAAATGATATTGAGCTAATGCTCAGTGCCCTGTACAATAGNTTTCTGCTCAGACTTAAAAAGATGGAAATCAGTAGGGAAACAGAGCAAGCACTAAAGGAGTTTGCTTCATTTATGGCTCTGCTTTCCAAATATTATAAGGATGACCAAAACGGAGACCTTGAGCTGGAGGATAAAGAAACCTTATAAACCTGAAACCTTATTGTACCAGCAAAGTTTCCTTCACTTAAAAATCTATTCTATAAAATATTAGTTTCTAAATACTATATCTACTCGTCTGTTGCTTCTCTTTGCAACCTCACTGCTGGTTGAGGATGCATGTTTAAATATGCCTTCCGAACCCCGGGCAAAGATTCTAATAAAATTAGGATTAGCTGCCATCTGATTGACCATAACATCCCTTATCTTTTCACACTGGATTCTTGACAATTCGCTATGATCGCCCGGGTCGCCTTCATCTACATATCCGTACAGATCCACATATTTGCCCGGATTNTGTTTCATCTCGACCACTGTCTCTGCAATCAGGATAAGGTCCTCGGTGCTGAACTCAATTTCAGCACCCGGCTTAAAGAAGATATTTCTTACCTTAAGTGTCTCATAAATTCGGGTTAGNGATTCATCAACAATTACCGAATCCTTTATTGTGACTGGCTTGCGCAGATTAGCTATCTCATCCTCCAGTTTCCTGATCTCCTCAGCCACTGGATCAATACTCTGAGCTTTGCGGAACAATGAGAAACCATAACCACGGTAAGTCCACCTCATATGGCGTTTGTCCTTCTTACCGATTTTATAGCTAAGGGTCAGTCCGGTAAAAAGGTAGCGATCGTTGGTGGATCCGGTCAGTACGTTGTCCCAGTTGTCATTTGCCGAGAATCTCATTGTTGATTCAAGTACCATGTCAAAGCTGCTGTTGATACGATACATGGCACCAAAGCCCATAGGAACCATAATACCAAGCTCCGGATCAGTCTTGGTATNCGGAGCATAGGGTTCGTACCCTACTACCAGATAACNGGTCGATNGCATATTGAAGTAGTTCTCGCGGACTACTTCATCATTAGAAGCGAAATGAAGTCTTGACCTGAACAAATTAACACCTGCTCCTATCTTGAAGTAGAAATTCCACCTGTCTTTGATTGGACCAGGAAACTCTCTAAGCTGATTAATATAGAATACTCCATTGAGAGTTATATCGTTCATCTCTCCCTTGAAATATAGGTCATCTGCACCCTGGTAAGCTTCAGACCTGCCATACATTTCACCATTGATATATTGCAGGTCTATTGCAAAAGATGGAGAAAGCTGTTTGCTAATCCAGACAGTTGGAGCAAAGCGAATGGAGCTTCCGGGAATCACATCAAAATCTTTGATGTCGGAATACATAAAGACAGCGCCGTAGCCCACGTTTATTGCCCAGGAATTGAACTGCTTTTCCCTCGAAAAACGCATTTCCTCAGTCAGTTCGCGAGTATCGGTTTGCCTTACCTGGCCTTCAAGTTGAGTTCCCGCAACAAACAGTAACAATATAGCAGCTAAAGCTCTCATCAAGGCTTATTTATTGTTGTGGATTAGGTGTTTGAAAGATATCCACTCTCCGGTTAACCAGGTGAATACCGCGTGGTGCAAGACTTCTGGTATCTGACAACAGTTCGGTATCTCCCTTAGGAACTACCGTAAATCGTGACTTATCAATACCGTAATCCTCAACCAGAACCATAAGCACATTATTGCAACGTTTCTGACTCAGCTGCATATTGTATTCAGCACTACCGCGTTGGTCGGTATAGCCCTGGATTGTAATATTTATATCAGGATTTTCCTTCATAAAACGGGCAACAGCGGCAAGAGTACGATGGCTGCGTTCAGTAATCTCACTCTTGTCGAAATCGAAGAATACTGATGCAGACAGAGTCTCCTCACGAATTATCTCTTTGCGGCTAATATAGGTCGTGTCGCCCATAACAGAGGTATCACCCTGCACAACACTAAGGTCCTTAAGAACCTGTTGCAGTGAGTCAAGCTTTTGTGCAAGGTTGTCCTGCATCCTACGGTCACGTTCGTATGACAGATTGAAATCCTTGTAGGTCCATGAAGCATGACGTTTGTTCTTTTTACCAATCTTATAGGTAATTGAGAATGAAGCATGCATATAGGAGTCGTTGTCAGCTCCTGTCATATCCACATCAAGATTGTCCTTTGTCATATTGTGAAGCGTAGCCTCAACCCCAAGGTCAAAGCTCTTGTTTAGCCTGTAGTTTACACCTATTCCCAGGGGAACAACCATTACCCTCTCTCTGTCCGTCTTTTCAAGCTGAAGCTCAACACCCGCAGCGTATCCATTACGACGGTACCCCATCACAAGGTAATCATCCNGNCTCCAACCGCTGTAATTGGAAGGATATCCTGATACACCAGTAAATATATCGCCCNTAGTAAGAAGACTCCCATCAACCTGCCTACGCATGGTTGAGCGAAAGAAATTCACACCCAGACCGGCTTTTGCATAGATATTCCACCTGTCGCGGATTGGACCGTTGAAAATTATCTGATTGATATAAGCCTTAAGATTTAGTGATCCCTGCATCAGATCGCCTTCAAAATAGCGCTGGTACTTTTTGCCGTACATATCGGCCATTATAAACTCACNCTCAATAGCCCATGAGCGACCAAGCTGCTTGGCCACCCTGAGTGCGGGACCAAGTTTGAGGTCTGAAGAGGGAAATACAGTGTAATCAATAACATCGGAATAGTACACAACTGGTCCGTAACCTACTGTTACTGACCATGTATTATACTTCCGGTCAGGCTGGTATATCTGTTCCTCTTCCAGTTTACCAAAGTCAATCTGTGCGATTGCAATGGTGCTGATAAATAAAGTGGAGAGCAGAATCAGTAAACCTTTTTTCATAGACTTGAATTTGTCTGCATTAAGGTCTAAAAATATCACATCTGACTCTCATAGTCCACTTTTCGCCGATGATTTTTATTAATCTAATGTTTTATAGGACAAACGTTCATCACTCATTGGATAAGCGGAAGGCNCCGAGGCCTTCCCTAAGCCATTCAACATAGGCTTCGGTGTCAGAATTGAAGCCCCGTGGAGTGTTTAGCACTACCTCATTATGATCTAAAATGACGTAGTAAGGTTGACTATTTACCTTATATCTGTTTATCATAAAATCAGTCCACTTGTTGCCCACTGTACGAATCTTCTTTCCCGTTGTCTCCGAAACAAACTGCTGATCCTCAGGAAGCACGGTCCTGTCATCCACATACAACGAGATGATAATAAAGTCGTTTGCAAGCATATCTCTTACCCTGCTATCAGACCATACAGTGGTTTCCATCTTCTTACAGTTGACACATGCATGACCGGTAAAATCCAGAAAGATAGGCTTTCCGGCCTCCTTTGCTGCAGNCAATCCTTCGTCATAGTCTGTGTACTTGACAAGGCCGTATGGTCCGGCTTTAATGCTCTTGCCCTTTAACTCAGCTACAGGAGCAACAACCTGCCCCCCCCTTACTTCATTAAGATTGAAATCCTGAGTTGTAATTGAGGGTAGGAAGGAGCCCACTGCCTTCAGTGGTGCACCCCAAAGGCCGGGAATCAGGTAGGCAACAAAGGCAAAGGTCAGTATAGCAAGTCCAANGCGTGGAACACCAAGGTACTTAAGTTCGCTATCATGCGAAAACTTTATAGCACCAATCAGGTACAATCCCAGTAGGAAGAATATTGCGATCCACAATGCAAGGAAGACTTCCCTGTCAAGTAGTNCCCAATGGCTTACTGAATCGGCAACTGAAAGAAACTTAAGTGAAAGGGCCAGGATTACAAAGCCCAGCACAACCTTGACGGAGTTCATCCAGCTACCTGACTTGGGCAACTTGTTCATAGCTGCAGGGAACATTGCAAAGAGGGCAAAGGGTATGGCTAATGCCAGACCAAATCCAAACATACCTACGGCAGGAGCATAGATACTACCTGCTACTGCTGCTTCAACAAGAAGGTAGCCAACTATCGGACCGGTACAGGAAAATGANACCAGAACAAAGGTCAGTCCCATCAGCATAACACCAATAAGGCCACCCTTCTGGTCGGCCTTTGAGTCCAGTTTTGTTGACCACTTTGACGGCATTGTAAGTTCGAATGCCCCCAGAAAAGATGCCGCAAAAACAATCAGCAGTACAAAGAAGATTACGTTGAATACCGGACTTGTTGCCATACGGTTGAGCGCATCGGCACCAAAGATAAGTGCGATAGCCAGGCCCAGCACAAGATAAGCAAGCATTATAGTAATACCATATACGGATCCGTCACGGAAAGCTCTGGCTTTGTTGTCGGCATTCCTTAAAAAGAAACTTACTGTAAGTGGAATCATGGGGAATACGCAAGGTGTGAGCAGAGCTGTCAATCCACCCAGAAAGGCCAGCCAGAATATTCCCCAGAATCCTCTGTTAGCAGCTTGCTCAGAACTGGTGGCTGAAGCAGTTGCTACAGCTGAGGGGCCCTGCTCTGTTGCAGCACTTACAGTTATATTTCCGGATGCAGCCTCGTCTGTCACTGTTGCATCAGGTGATGCAGTGCCCGTAGCAGCCTCGGAAACTCCTTCAGCACCTGCACTTTCAAAAGTCAGTTCAAATTCCACCTCGTCAGGAGGAAGGCAGCGACTGTCATCACAGGCCATAAATACTACATAGCCCTTAATGTTATGTTTGCCGGGCTTAGATATCTCGATCTTTTGT
>JGI24710J26742_10001139_pt1 | contig 24556 bp, 30 predicted proteins | sample BioPla2DNA2_FD_26742 | JGI IMG/M metagenome (IMG submission 26742) | reverse complement strand
ACAGGGTATTTATAATCAGAAAGAAAAGCTTTGCATCAGCCACATTAATACTTGTAGCAATTATCATACCCAGAGGGCAAAGAGCCAAGCCCAGGCTTCCAAATATTATGGCAAACCTTACACCATGCTTTGAATTTATCTTACTCCATATTCCCATTGTAAGGAATTGAATTATGGCATTTGCGATATTTACATAGCTAAGCCAGGCCTCATTCATGCCAAGATACTGAGTCTGTCCGATATAATACAAGGTCCAATCAATATGCCATGTCATATAAAAAAATAATGCCACTCCAATAAATCCTAAAAACCTTCGATTATGAATCAAGCTTACAAAGGCTTCTCTGATTTCGGCAAATCTAAACTCTTTTCTGGACGCTGCAGATTCGCCGGGAATTTTCTTCAGCACAAAAACCTGAATCAATAATAAAGCGGCTGCAGACCATAAGAATATCTGATGCAACCTAATTTTCTCTGCATTTGTAGCGGCTGATGACAGCAAAGCGCCACCGGTTAAGGTAATCGTAACTCCCATAAGGAATGACAGGCTCGACCTCACTGCTAAGACGCCATTTCTGCTGTTTGGATGAACAACATCTGAAAAATATGCTTGCCAGGACACATTGTATATAGTCATCGGTGCGGATGATAATGCCAGCAGAGCCAAAAATGCTCCCAACCGATATGATCCCAAAGCAGGAACAAATCCAATAAATACATATACACATGCTACGGCAAACAGAGCCGAAGTGACCATATCCCTCTTGCTTCTCAGGATGTCTGTAAGAATTCCTCCCGGAATTAATACAACCATGCCAACCAATTGTGGTAGCATGGTTACCAGTCCCAGCTCATAATCACCTGCCCCGAGTCTGGTGGCATATAGATTGTTATGGCTACTAACCAAATTATTGATTAGGGTAATGATGATTCCCTCGTATGTAAATAATCTCATTACCTTGTTTCTGGGTGAGGTAACTGTACCTACCGCATGGGGAATCCTAACACCAAATATGTATTTCAATGCCTGTTTCATATGTTCTTCCTTTATTCTATTCGGTACCAGGTACGGTACCTGGTACCTTTTTCGTCTGTACCTGGTACCATTTTAAGTATTTGCACTGTCTTAAGGAAGTATATCATCAGTTAAAGTGTTAATCAATACTAATTTGGTACCTGGTACGGTACCTGGTACCGTACCAGGTACCAACCCAATTTAATACCACCTCATTGTGTATCACACAATGAGGTGGTATCATATTTCTACTTAAGATCAATCGATAAATCACCTATATTAATGGTTTTTACCTTGGAAATATCCAGCGGTTCATTAAAAATCCATCTCCACTTGTAAGGACCGTCATTCTGGCCTCCTCCTGAAATAAAACCACCCTGACGGGTATCCGACAGTAGATTATTAATTCTGGTTTCAAAGGAGTCTATCCCTACCAGACTTCCATCCTCCATTTCAAAATAGAGTTTGTGCCAATAATCAAAATCCCTGTCTTCCATATCCGGCTCTAAGCTCTTATCATACTCACATGTATATCTTAATGCAAAAGGCGATAACTCAATTGAGCTTATAAGCATTTCCGTGGAAGGATTATAATCAAAATCCGTACCCCATCTGGGTAAATGAGCAATCTGATTCACTTCTTCAATAATAATTGAGTCTGCTTCCACATAATTTGCTACAAACTCGCCCTCCCATATTCCTTTAGCAAGCATATCCTCCGCAACAAAATTGTTAAGCTTCAGATAATAGGTTTCGCCGGGTATCAGATAATCTTGCCCGTTTATGCTTGTTTCTATGTCTATAACATATGCAAAGGACATCTTATTATCTTCTATGTCATCATCCGGAATAGCCATGAAATTCGTTGAAGTGGACTGTANAAAATCGAAATCGACCGTCTCACTCTCGGCAAGTTTTTCATTTAATATTTTTANGTCAAAAGCAGTATCAGCAAATTTGTATTCTTTCGGTTTAAAGATACTGCCGTCCTTTTTAGTAATATCCATTGTTATATATATTAGTTTATTATCTCCGGCAATACCTGTAATATCAATCTCAATATCCTCAAATGTATTTGAGAGAACATTCACATCGGGAATCGCTATATTAGTTTCAATTAACTCTGTCTTATCTCCGAACTTTCGTTTAAAAATAGATAGAACATCCACNCCGTTAGCGGCCAATACGGTTATGGTNGGAAATGACACTATAGCTATAATCAACATAGCATATGCTAATCTAACTATAGCTTTTCTTTTATTTCTTTTTTCTGAATAATTCGTTGGTATCTGATACAGCTTCTTATCAGCTTCATCACTAATGGTTAGCTGATTAAAGGCGTCCTTATAATCCCGTCTCATATAATCCCTCCTTTGATTCATAATATTTATCAGCTTGAAATTCCTTATTTAAAATATCCTTAAGCTGCTTACGAGCCCTGTAAAGTCTGGTCTGTACTGTTGTTTCCTTTATCCGTAATATCTTAGAAATATCCCTTATGGAATAATCTTCATAATAATACAGATGAATAACGGATCGATATTTTGACTCCAGCTGATGAACCGCATAAAACAGCTCGCCGTGCTCCTCATGCTCAAACGGAATATCCTCCACAATTGGAACTGTTCGCTTTAGCCAGGCTGACTTAAGTACATCCTTAGAGGCATTAATCGTAACGCGAATTAACCAGGCTCTTTCATCTTCGGCAGTTTTGAATTTCTTATCACATTTAAATAATTTAATAAAAACGTCCTGCGTTACATCCTCAGCCTCCTGTATGTTTTTTAGGTAGGTCAATGCCAAACGGAAAATCATATTCTTATAAGTATTCACTTTTTCGGTAAATTCAATATCCGTCAAGTCATTTCACTCCCTTACATAATAGTTGTTNTAAAGGCCTTCAATAATAAAACGATATATAAGCTAAATATATCACATTTATTTCGGTACCAGGTACAGTCCGTTTTGGTACCAGGTACGGTTGATTTCGGTACCTGGTACCGCAAAAAAAGAAAGCCGGCTTACCGACTTTCTTATAACTTTTAATGTATTACCGGATAATCATTCAACCAGTTGTCACCATCATACTCGTTTATTCGAGTAATAAGCTGGTCAAGGAATTTCTCCAATAATTCGTTCTCCTCCTGAGCAAACCATATGTTGGACTGACCGAAGCCGTACTTTGCACCGGATGATCTTTTGGGTATAGACCATTTGCTGTATAGGCTTCTCTCTCTTCTGGGTAATAGTACACAATCCTTAGCCTTGGCTATAGCATTATATTCCTGGATATAAGCCTCCGTCTCTTCTGGTATGCTGGATGGAAATTCCATCTGTTGATAATATCTATAAACGGTTGCATGCTTATACCATCCTACTACCGTGGTGAAATTATGAGCGGGATGCTTAGCACAATAAATGACCAGAACATCCTCAACCATATCCTCATTGCTTAATGACTCACAACCTCTTATCTTCTCTATATGTAACTGATTCCTACTTTTCTTGGTGGTTTTTGTTTCAACAAATCCGAGACAATACCGCTCTGTGTCACCGTATATTTCAACTGCTTCAAAATTATATTTCTCATGGGCATCTCCGGTTTTCTTAACATAGTCTCCACCACCTACCGGCTCATCGACACCCGCAAATATTCCCTTATAATAATCCAACCATGCAATATTACAGAAAATTAGTCTCATCACGNTTCCTCCTTGATAAAAATTTATTAAAAAAGCAATCAGATTTCAATTGTATCCAATTGCTTATTTTAGCCGGATTCTGATTTAATATATCATCTACTCATCCCAGTTATGATACACCTCTTGTACATCATCATCCTCATCAAGTAAGTCAAGTATCTTGTTCATATCTTTGATATTCTGTTCATCGGTAAGCTCAACCCAGGTCTGAGGAATCATGGTTATCTCAGCCTGTACCATGGGTATGCCCTGGTTTTCGAGGCTCTCTCTTACTTCACTGAAGGTCTCAGGCTCAGTTATAATCTCATAACTGTCCTCTTCTTCCTTGAAATCCTCTGCCCCAGCATCGAGCGCTATCAGCATCATATCATCGCCCTTAATATCACATTCCTCTTTATCAATTATAATCTGTCCCTTNCGGTCAAACATAAAAGATACACAGCCGGTGGTTCCAACATTGCCACCGCCCTTTGTAAATGCATTCCTTACATTAGCAGCAGTTCTGTTCTTGTTATCGGTCAGGGCATTGACGATTATAGCCGTTCCGTTGGGCCCATAGCCCTCGTATGTAACAGCTTCATAGTTAACAGAATCCATGTCCCCTGCTGCCTTCTTTATACTTCTTTCTATGGTATCATTAGGCATGTTATTTGCCTTAGCCTTCGCTATTATATCCTTTAATCGGCTGTTAGTATTCGGATCCGGTCCGCCTTCCTTAACAGCAACTGCTAATTCACGTCCGAGCTTCGTAAATATTTTTCCTTTAGCCGCATCATTTCTTTGTTTCTTATGTTTAATATTCGCAAATTTCGAATGTCCAGCCATTTTTACACTCCTTAATATATTTATACATATGTAATCTATGGAATAGCCTGACTATTCCACATTCTTAATTATCTTATTTAACTTTTCCATAACCGATACTGTCTCCTCTACGCTTCTGATTGCACAAAGAATAGTATCATCACCCGCTATACATCCAACTATACTGCTGATATGGAGCGCATCAAGAGCAGCTGCCACTGCCATTGCCATACCTGATACAGTCTTTATTACAAGAATATTCTGTGCCATATCCATGGATACAAANCCTTCTCTTAAGACACGGGTATATTTCTCGCTTAAACCAGGCTCTGTCTTATTAATTGTGATGTATTTCTGTCTCCCACCGTCTAAAGCTACCTTGGTAAGCTTCAGCTCTCTTATATCTCTTGATACTGTTGCCTGAGTAACATTAAAGCCTTCCTTCATTAACCATTCTGCCAATTCTTCCTGTGTCTCAATATCATACTTACCAATTAATTCAATTATCTTGATTTGTCTGTTCAGCTTCATATTAATTACCAGTGCCTTTCTTATTAAATTTATAATTCACTGCCACCTGTTAACTTAGAACGTAATACCTCATACATTACGGTCCGGTTCAGCCGAATTAATCGAGTATTATATTGTGCTTTCTTAATCAATATTTCATCATCTGTTCCCAGGTCTATAACGGTCTGACCGTCAAATGTTGCTATGGCCTCATCAGATTGAGTCTTTTTGCTTTTTCTTACTACAACCTTGACAATATCCTCTGATGATACCACCACGCTTCTCGGACTCAGGGAATGAGGACAAATTGGTGTTATGACCATTACATCTGCCTTGGGAGTTATTATGGGTCCCCCTGCAGAAAGATTGTAAGCAGTCGAGCCGGTCGGAGTAGATATTATAACACCGTCTCCCCTATAATCGTCTACCAACTCTTCATTTACATATATCCTTAGGCTTATAATTCTGGAGAGCCCTTTTCTTGTTATAACAATATCATTTAAGGCATAGCCTGTAAATGAACCATTATTATCAGGAGGTTTATGCTTTCCTCCCATTAAAAGTTCTCCACGAAGCATCATTCTGTTCTCAAGCAAATAATCATCCTTAAACAATCTGTCTAAGGCTTCCTGTATATGGTGTGTTTCTATTTCAGCCAGAAAGCCGATTGTTCCAAGATTGATACCCAAAATAGGAATATCATAATCCATCAAATGAGTTGCACAACGAATCAAGGTTCCATCGCCGCCTAAGACAATGGCACACTGGGCATCCAAGTCAGGGCTAATCTCATTGTCCTCTAAGGAATGAGCACTTATTAGCGTACAATTTCTTCCCGAGGCCTTGATATAATCGGCTATCTGCTTGGTTANTATGTTTTCCTTGTCTTTTCTTTCATTCGTNATGACTAAAAAACTGTCCATGCTTTACACTCCTAATTATCGTTAAAAGTGTATCATATAATATCTTGAAATTCAAGCAATCATTCTTGTTCCCTTATATTAAGCTGTTCATGGGCATTGTTTACAACCGCTTCTATCTCATCTTTTTTGATACCGCTGCCAGGGGTTTTCCTTAAATAAAGCAAATACTCGATATTGCCCTCAGGACCCTTAATAGGAGAATAATCCAAACCCAGACAGTCAAACCCTATTTCGGATGCGTAGGAAGAAATCATATGGATAACCTCCATATGTATCTTCTTATCCTTTACAACTCCCTTTTTACCAACCTTTTCTCGACCGGCTTCAAACTGTGGCTTTATGAGACATACAACCTCTCCCTCATTAGCCATAAGCTCCTTAACAGGAGAAAGAACCTTTGTTAACGATATAAATGATACGTCAACTGATACAAATGTCACTTCATCCTCTATATTCTCACGGGTCAGATATCGGATATTTGTCTTTTCCATTGATACTACCCTGTCATCCTGCCTAAGTTTCCAAGCCAACTGATTGGTTCCCACGTCTATGGCATATACCTTAAGGGCTCCGTTTTGCAGCATACAATCCGTAAATCCTCCTGTAGACGAGCCGACATCCATACAGACTTTCCCTTCCAGATTAATCGGAAATACATCCAACGCTTTTTCCAGCTTTAGTCCTCCACGGCTGACATATTTGAGCTTTTCTCCTTTTATTTCTATCCGGGCATCCCTGTGAAAGCTGCTTCCGGGCTTATCCTCCCGCTGTCCTTCGACAAATACATTTCCCGCCATGATTATTGCCTTTGCCTTCTCTCTGGACTCGGCTAAGTTGCGGTTTACTAAAATTACATCCAGTCGCTCTTTCATTTATCTTCACACTTTCTTCAACTTAACACTACCGTTTAACACATTACCTTAGCTCATTCATTATCCTTCTGAAAATGCTTTCTGCATCAAGCTCCAACATCCTATAAAGCTCATCTACTCCGCCATGCTCAATAAAGCTATTAGGCAGAGAGATATTTATATGCTTAATGCTTTGCTTATTATTTCTGCATAAATAATCGGATACCTTCTGACCATATCCTCCGTTGCTTACATTCTCCTCCATGGATATGAATACATCATGATCCTTTGAAAGCTCATCCAGTGTCTCTTCATCAATCGGAGAAACGAACCGAGCATTGACTAAGGTAACTTCCTTACCCTGCTCCGTCAGCATTTCCGATACCTTTTCGGCAATCTTTACCATGCTTCCGACTGCATATATAGCTATTCCTTTAGCCCTATGGACTATTTCACTCTTACCATAAACTATGGGCTCTTTATTATCCATTAAGCCCTGATAAGCATCTCCCTTGGGATAACGAATCGCCACAGGACCGTCATAGGACAATGCAAAATTCAGCATTCCCTCCAGCTCCCATTTGTTCTTTGGAGCCATTACCGTAAGGTTTGGTATATGGCTTAGGAAGGACAGATCAAAGATTCCCTGATGAGTCTTTCCGTCTCTGCCGTTAAGACCGGCTCTGTCGATGACAAATACCACGGGAAGCTTGTTGATACATACATCGTGGACTATCTGGTCGTATGCCCTCTGTAAGAACGTCGAATATATGGCCACTACCGGCCTGAAACCCTCAGCTGCCAAACCGGCGGCGAATGTAACGGCATGGCCTTCAGCTATCCCCACATCAAAAAATCTGTCGGGAAAGCGCTTCTTAAATGCACTTAGTCCGGTACCATAAGGCATGGCAGCAGTTATCGCTACCACCTTATCATTTAGCTCTGCATTTCTAATCAATGCCGATGAAAAGCATTTGGTATAGGACAGTGCCTTACTTTTACTCACAGGCNCTCCGTTATCAACACTAAAGGGCTCGATACCATGATATCTGCTTGGATTACTCTCCGCAGGAACATATCCCTTTCCCTTTTTTGTGATTGCATGGATAACCACTGCTTTATTAGCCCTTCTGGCGGTCTGTAAAGCCGATAGCATACTATCGATATCATTACCGTTTATCGGTCCTATATAGGTAAGTCCCATATCCTCAAAGAACATACTGGGCAGCATGAAATATTTAATCGCATCCTTAGAACGCTTCAAACGGTTAACGATGTCTTTGCCACCGGGTATTTTCTTTGTAATGGCTTCCTCCATGCTTTCCTTGAATTCCGTGTATTTCGTATTGGTGCGCAGCTTCGCAAGATAATTTGCCATACCTCCCACATTCTGTGATATGGACATATTATTATCATTTAATATTATTATCAGATTCGATTTAAGCCTGCCGGCATTATTCAAAGCTTCAAATGCCATTCCACCGGTCAGCGCACCGTCTCCAAGCACAGCTACTACTTTATTGTTACCACCCCTTAAATCTCTTGCCTTAACCATTCCTAACGCAACCGAAATGGAGGTGGAACTGTGTCCGGTATCAAAGGCATCACAATCACTTTCTTCCATCCGGGGGAATCCGCTGAGGCCTCCCATCTGCCGTAGTGTAGTAAACTTATCCTTTCTACCGGTTAGCAGCTTGTGGGTATAGGCTTGATGTCCCACATCCCAAATCAGCTTATCTTCAGGGAAATCCAAAAAAAGATGTAATGCCATAGTAAGCTCAACAACACCTAAATTAGATGCCAAATGTCCCCCCGTCTTGCTTATATTAGCAACCAAAAATGATCGAATCTCTTTGGCGAGTCTTCGATAATCCTTGGGATTTATATTCTTAATATCATTTGGTTTATTTATCTGGTCCAAAATACCCGTCAAACTCAAGCACCTCATTTCTNTCACTGGTCGTTAACTCAGATGTTAATCTAATTAGCTGATTTGCGATTACTTTTTTCTGTTTATCAGCTCTATAATCAACGCCTCCAAATACTCATTCTCGTAGGGCAGTGACTCATAGGCCTTCCTTGCCCTATCTGTAACCTTTTCCACCTCGTATTTGGCCTGCTCTATATCCATAATAGTAACATATGTGGACTTAAAATTCTTTTCATCAGAATGAATCGGTTTACCAAGAATTTTATCGCTGCTAATCACATCCAGAATGTCATCTCTTATCTGGAATGCCAATCCGATATCCCCGGCGATATTTTCGATTNNATCCACTTCCTTAGCAGTCGCTCCTGCCAGTATCGCACCTATCATCATCGATGCCTCGATAAGACCACCCGTCTTTAGCTTATACATCGTATCCAGCATATCCTTATTAATAGACTTTCCTTCGGATTCGATATCTATAACCTGCCCGCCGATCATACCGTTAATTCCTGCCTTCATGGCAAGGATTTTATATGATTTCATTATCCGCTCATAAACAGTAAGGGAATCATCCAAAGATTTATTCACATGCTCATATGCCCTTGCCACTGTTTCAAAGGCAAGAGTAAGAAGCCCATCCCCTGCCAAAATTGCCATTGCCTCTCCGAATGCTATATGAGTAGTCTTTCTTCCCCTACGGAACTCGTCATTATCCATGGCAGGAAGATCATCGTGGACCAGGGAATAGGNATGAATCATTTCAATTGCAGCCATGAACGGATGTAAAATATCATTATCCCTACCTCCAAACAGACGGAAGGTTTCAAGCATAAGCATCGGCCGGATTCTTTTTCCCCCTGCCATCATGCTGTAATTCATAGCCTCTGTTACAGTCTTATAATAACCCTCTTCTTTAGGCATATACCTTCTTAATATTTCTTCAATCTCGGATACCCGTTTCTCTTGCTCTAACTTAAAATTCATCTGCATCTCCATTTTCACCTAGAATAATAAGCTCCTTCTCAACCTTATCGATGGAATCATTACATGCCTTTAAAAGCTTCATACCCTCCTGATACAGTGAAAATGAATTTTCCAAGCTGATATCAGGCTTTTCAAGCTCCTCAATAATTAAGTTCAGTTTTTCAAATGCTTCCTCTAATTTGAATTCTTTATCCGACATACGATCCTCCACTTCCTTACTTTTAGTTTATAAGTAATTATGTTCCTCGATATCATCGACTCTGGATACTATATCTCCATCCAACAGAGAAATCCGAAGCAGGTCATTCTTTGCGACCATCTTTATGCTTTGAACAGGCATTCCATCCTCTCCTCTGACCAGAGCATATCCCTTCTTTAGCTTGGTCAGGGGAGATAAGCTCTCCAATTTAGTTATATATAATTCCAGCTTATGCCGTGTATCCTTAAGGCTTCGGTTCATACTATAGGCCATTCTTTGCTCCATATCCATCAGTAGCTGTCTTTTCTGTTTTATCTGATAAGAAGGACTCGCATAAAGCAGTCTTAATTTCAGTTCCCTTAGCCTTGACTGATGATATGTAACATTGTGCATTGTCGTCTTATGTATCCGTCTCCTATATTCCTGCAATAGGTTCATAAAAGATATGTAGTCATTAACAGCCAACTCCGCTGCTGCCGATGGAGTCGGTGCCCTCAAATCAGCCACATAATCCGCTATAGTGACATCCGTTTCATGTCCTACGGCTGATATAATCGGAGTGTTACAGGAGTATATGGCTCTGGCCACTATCTCCTCATTAAAGGCCCATAAATCCTCTATAGAGCCTCCTCCTCTTCCGACAATAATAACATCGGGCCTTAGCTTATCCAATGCTTTAATGCCTCTTACTATACTCTCCGGTGCCCCCGCTCCCTGAACCAGTGCGGGATATAGAATAAGCTGAATATATGGATTTCTTCGCTTTGAGATATTAATAATATCCTGGATTGCAGCCCCTGTGGAGGCTGTAACAATTCCCACACGCTTCGGATATGAGGGTATAGGCTTTTTATGGGCCTTATCGAACAATCCCTCTGCTTCCAAATCCTTCTTTAGCTTCTCGAATCTTTCGTATAATGCGCCCTGTCCATCCAGAACAATCTGATTGGCATATAATTGGTATTTTCCGTCTCTTTCATATACACTTACGCTTCCAAGAACAATCACGCTNTGTCCTTCTTCCATCCGAAAGGTCAGCCCTCTTCTTTGTCCTGCGAACATAACGCATGCCAATTGTCCCTGGTTATCCTTAAGAGTAAAATAAATATGCCCAGAGGTATGATATTTACAGTTTGAGACCTCTCCCTTCACATATATATGATTGAGATAGGGATCTTTGATAAACATATTTTTAATATATTGATTTATTTCAGTTACCGTATAAGCCTGTCCCATATATAACCTCATTTCAATATACTTATGCCAGCTTTGCCAAAATTCCGTTAACAAATCCCGGAGTATCATCCCCTCCGAAAGTCTTTGCCAACTCAACGGCTTCATTTATAGCCACCTTGATTGGTATTCCTTCATCAAATTTCATTTCGAATACTGCGAGTCTAAGAATTGTCAACTCTACCTTACCCATACGGCTTAAGGCCCATCCACTGGCTGTCTCAGATAATATCTCATCGATTTCATCAAGCTTACTAAGGACAGCCTGAAATCTGTTCGTCAAATATTCCGCTTCCTCCAATGTGGGTTCGCTTAGCTGTGAAAGGTATATTTCCATTTGCTCCAACAAATCATTATTGTCATGAAAATCCTTGCGAAACAGCATCAGAAAAATGTGCTCTCGAATTTCTCTTCTAGTCACTGTCTAACTTCCTCCTAAAGACCCATATGATAAAAAAGGGGTGTTGCCATGACCATGTTTGCAACATCCCCTTATATGGTACAATTACTCTTTTACGATATTTACTCCTGCTATTCTTATGTTAACTTCCTTGACCATAAGCCCGGTCATATTCTCTATGGCAATTTTCACTTTTTCTTGAACCTGCTTCGCTGTTTCAGGAATTCCGTATCCATAATTTAGGGTAAGTGCCATGTCCACAGATACAGAGTCCGGACTGACCAGAACCTTCACTCCCTTTGATAGATTTTTCTTACCGAACTTACCTGCCAGCTCATTAGTAACATTTCCACTGGTGGAAGCAACTCCCTTTACCTCGGTAGCCGCAAGTCCTGCAATAGAGGCAACAACCTCATCAGCAATCTGCACTTCGCCTACCTTTCCGTTTTCATGTATTTTATATGTGTTCCTGATTTCCGGTTCCTTATTCAATATAGATACCTCCTATGTTACATATTGTTCGGTCATCTCATATAACTATTCCATGTTGTCTTTGTTATATAGTATTATACCAAACTTCTCATCTTTTGCAATTATTAATAAATTTTTTTACATAAGTTAACTCTAGTCTACCACTATAACCGGGTTAATCGTAATTTTATCTAAAGAAGCATTGGTTTCATTCATTATTACATCTTCAACTATAGCAAGCTGCTGATCTGACAGGGAAGGTGTGTTTATAACCACATTGATATCTCCGTCTGCATTCATGGTTACCATGGCATCTGCAAAGCCTCTTGCCTCAAGCATTACCTCTATGTTATTTTCTATCTCTGCTATATTGGTTAGCTCAATCATTCTCTCGATAATCGGCTGTTTTGAGGCATCGGATATGTTCGTGCTTTCGATCAGCGCCAAAAGGTCNGCTCTGCTTCTGGCTCTGTCCTGTTCTCTCTCCAACTTCTTACTNGCAAAGAAGCTTCCGTCCAATGTTGTACTGGCCAAAATAGCCTCCCCGGGAATGTCATCTATTTCTAATTCACCGGTATCGGAGACTTCGTTTGCTGCGGCAAGTAAATCCTCATCGGAAATATCTCCAAGCTCCTGGTCATCCTCTATATTCACCGGAGTCACCTCATCATTCTCATCCTCAGCGTTAAGAATGTTGTTATCCGTGGTATCGTCAGCTGTATCGTCAGTGGTATCAGTGGTATCCGTGGTGTCGTCAGTGGTGGTGTCATCACCTATATCTGTAGTATTCTGAACAAAATCCTCTCCATCCGTGCCGGATATAATATCATAATCCGGATTTGCCGATTCCACCGAATCCTTTTTATCCGGTTTATCATTATTGGTGAAGCTTAAATAACCGGCAATCACAATCATAATTGCCAGTGCCGTAATTATGATTTGATTCTTTTTGAATATATTTTTCATTTATAAACCTCCTGATCATTTTATACCATCACTCATTTTCATTACCTTAACCTTATGCATTGGAATATTAAATAATGCCTCTGCAGCCTCAATAATATCCTTTTGTACCAGAATATTATCACCACCTTCGGCAATGACTAGAATGCCCTCTACCTCCGGCTCACGCTCCTGCAATATGTAAGGCTGGGTGTTCCCATCCTTGTTAGTTACCAGAACGGTGCTCTCCTCCTTCTGGATGCGATTATTTGTTCTACTTCCACCCTCCCCGTCATCTTCATTAATGCTTTCCTGAGTATACGGTACATCCTTAAGTGGTATATGCTCTCCGGAGGTTTTTAAGGTTATCATAACCTCTACTTCCCCAATTCCGTTAACCTTACGAAGGATGCTCTCAAACCTATCCTCTAATTCTGCTATATAGTTATTCGAATCATAGCTTGTCGTATTCGTACCATTTTGCAAATTCGAAGAATCAGTGATTATATTTTTATTTTTAGCCTTCTTATCGCCTCCGATTAGACCGGGAAAAGTAAGTACTATAAGTAAAATTCCTGCCACGAGCATCATGATAAGCTTAGGCATGCCAATGTCCTTCAGGGATATTTTCTTTTTTTCCATTTAAAGCATTAACCTCCCTGTATACTAATATTTATATTATCTTGTTTCATATTATAGAAGTCTGACAGTCTATTTTTTATTTGAATTTCAGCCGGCGAAGGCAGACTCTGCATTATATTTATATCATCCTCTGAATCCTCAATCTTGCCCGATATTGCAATTCTTTCTATGTTGATTTTTTGTACGGGTATTCCCTTATCCTCAANATATCCGGCAGTGATATTCAATGATTCTATTTCCCCAAAGCTATTACTCGTCACATCCTGATTTATCACGATGTCCACTTTATACAGATATAAATCGTTCTCCAATAAGATGTCAGCCACCTGAGCGCTTATCATTTTATTAAGCTCTGCATACACCTTGTCCTTTTGGCTCTCCTCCATAAGCCTCAGCTCGTTTTGGAAATCCGAAACATCTGCCTGATAGATATTGGCATTCAGGTAATAATCCAGNATTTCATCAATATTAAACAGCTTTAAGAAGGGAGTCACGACTATCAGTAACAGAATCATACCCGACACGATACTAACGTATTTTTTATAGCTGCTGTTTCCTAACANATTCATTATTATGGTATTAAGGATTAAATAAATAACAATATTTCTTACCCATTCATATATCTCACCCATCATGTCCCCCTTTGAGTGCTATATTGCTTTACCCGTGGATATTGCCACAATTGTTATGGTTAACAGAAATAGAATCGCTCCTACCAGTACGCATTGAAGAAGCATCTCCGCTGATTTAGCAGAAGCACTTATGCATTCAATTATCCGCTTGTCTGAAATCGGCTGTAATGCNGCACTGCTGAAACGATATATTAAAGTAACCACCGTAAGCTGAACCATAGGAATAGAGCAAATAACTATGATTACCACCAGGCCTGCCACACCGATGGCATTCTTTAAGAGAATCCCTGCCCCGATTACGGTTTCTGCCACACTTCCAATTGCATTTCCTACCCCGGGAAGTGCTGAAGATGCCTTAAACACCGTAGACCGCTTTACCTGATCGGCCACAGGAACTATTAAACCCTGGATTGCCTGAAAGCCGATAACCGCCGCAAGTANGCTTCTTAAGGTCCACTTAATTATGAGCTCCAACAGCCCCGCCAGCTTTGACAGCATGTCCTCCTTCGAAAGGTTATTGGCCAGAACGATAATCAGATAGAAGTTAACCATAGGTATCAACACCTTTATNATTATAAAATCCACAAGAGTTATTAAAATAAGTGCAACCTTATAAAATGTAAATGAGGACAAGCTTCCGGAACAAAATGCAACAGACATAAAGTACGCCGGAACGAGTGCCTTCATAAAATCGAGAATTTCCCGGATTACGGTGGAGGCTATGTGTGATGCACTTATAAATGAGCTGATTAGCAGTCCAAATAAAAGCAGATATGTTACATAGTATCCTGTTTCCGAAACCTGATGGTATTTGAAGGCCATGGATAGATTTGTGAATATTGCCGCAATCAGAGCAATCGATATGAGGCGGCCAAAGGTAGTAATGTGGGCTTTGAACTCCCCGCTGATTGACTGAACCAGCTTGTTTCCTATGGCCGATAAAGAGAAAGCCTCCTCTCCTGACATCAGCTTCCCTACATAATCACCAAAATCCATGGCATCCTCTCTGTCCATGATATTATCAATGACCTCCTGGATATCATCATAATTAATGTCATCGTATAAATCATAGGCCCCATATGCTATGCCCGAACCGTTTAAATAAAACAATGCAAATATAACGGTGAGCCTAAAAACAAGCCCAATCCTATTATTCATTAACATTTTTAGCAATATAGTCACCCATCCTTAATCATCTGTTGCTATCTGAATGTTAAGAAGTTATTGATTGTGTCCAGCAAAGCCAAAAGTATCGGCATACTGATGGCGAGTATTGAAAGTTTACCGATTAGTTCAACCTGCTCCCCTATGGCCTGATAACCGGAGTCCTTGCATAGGGACGCCGAAAATTCAGTAACATAGGTTATTCCGATTATCTTTACCAGTATATTAATATAAGCCTTATTGATCTTTATATATCCCTGAAGCCTATTTATGGTGTCCAAAATAATCTCAAGCTTGCCTATACCCAGAAGCAAAATAATGAAGCATGCTCCTATGCTGATATATAGTGAATATTCCTCTCTTCCTTTTTTAAAAAGGATTGCTACTAATACCGCTACAATTCCTATTACGGCTACATTAACCATTCCTACCTCCTATGCCTAAAGCATGCTAAAAAGGTCCCTNATAGTTGCGAACAGCTCTGTAATATAGGGTAGAATCCAAAAGAGAACCAGAATCAGACCGGCCAGACTTGTCATAAATGCCAGTTCATCACGATTCGATTGCTTCAATATTTGATTTAAAATGGAAACCAATATTCCCACAACCGCAATTCTTAGCAATAAATAGATATCCATTCTTACCCCCATGCTTTCTGCTAAATCAAAATTATCGAAATAAATATTCCGGCCATAATACCAAGGGTATTATATAGATATGACTTCTCCTTAGCAGTCTTTGAAAGCTCATTTATTTCTTCCTCAATCTGCGTAAGAAACAGCTCAAGAGTATTCATCTGCATCTCCTTATCCAGATATCCAAGATTCTCACCAAATTGNATAAGATGAGACTTGTCCTTCTTATTTAACGAGGTTTGAAGAAGCTCTTTTTCCACTGCCGCCTTCCATATCTGTGAAAATGTATTGCCCGAATGCTCGCTTAATTTATCTGACACCTTGATTAAAAATCCCTTAAAGCTTCCCTCATGCCTTCTTGCTATTGTGTTTATGGCTTCTGGAAGCGGGGTACTGCCGTATCTAATATCTCCACGAAGAAGTATAATCAGCTTCCTTAGCTCTTTGATATCATTTATCCGTGACTTAAGCTCATTACTGCAATAGAAGCCCATTAAGGTCGATGACAGAATAATCANAATACACCCTATAACCTTCGTTATCTGCATGAAACCTCCTCCGTTTCTTTCAACAATGATAGATTATGTTGCCAAAAGCATCATAGATTTCTTCAAGATGCCCGATTTGCTTGATATTATTAAGGATTACATATCGTTCGAATAATCTCTTATGTAAAAGCTCGCCTAAAATNGGCTTACTCTTAATGTCTTCGATCGAGCTTCCGTGGACCGTGGCTATCAGCTTGCAGCCACAGCTTATAACATAGTCGATCGCCTCCAAATCCTCTTTGGAACCGATTTCGTCTACTGCTATTACCTGGGGGGACATGGATCTTATCANCATCATCATCCCCTTAGCCTTTGGACAGCAATCCAATATATCGGTGCGAATACCTAATTCATTTTGCGGCACTCCCATATAGCATGCTCCTATCTCAGAACGCTCGTCCACCACTCCCACATTNATTCCCTGAAGACAGGGGCTTCCATTGGAAATCTGTCTTATAATGTCACGAAGAAGAGTCGTCTTACCGCATTTAGGCGGAGATATTATCAATGTATGATATATTCCNTGNGNATTACTGTTTACCAGATATGGTATCACCTTATCCGCGCATCCCTTTATCTGATGTGCGAGTCTTACATTTATGTATGAAATATGCTTCATACCCTTGATGGAATCCTCCTGGATAATGGTCTTTCCTGTTATTCCAATACGATGACCGCCGTTAATCGTAATAAAACCCTGACGTATCTCCTCCTCAAATGCATATAAGGAATAATTACTTATGTATTCCATAGTCTCCTTAATCTCATTCTTTGTGATAATAATTCCAAGGGCAGGATTACTGACCAAATCGGCATTATCCGTTACGAAATACTCTCTGTTCTCGTAATTCACCATTAGAGGACTGTTAATTCTTAGGCGAATCTCCTGCAGTGCATCAAAATCAATCCGCATCTTACTAAGTATCGTCCTTAGCTTTAAAGAGAATATCTTTAGAAGCTCGTCTTTAGTCCTCATTGCTTGTACCTCCAAATGACAGCTTATCCAACTTCTTATAGAACAATATATTCCCTCTATATAAAATTATGACGGAGAATTAATCTTTTAGATTGACATTTTGTCTTGCTTTTTTTGCTTACTCTACTATAATTAAAGCAATAATAAATTGAATTAATCGGAGAAAAATATGAGATATGGTTTAATCGGAGAAAAGCTTGGTCACAGCTATTCCAAGTATATACATGAAAGAATGGTCAATGAAGAATATCATCTGATTCCATTGAATGAGAAAGAATTTGAACTTTTCATGAGGAAGAAGGAATTTGCAGGTATTAATGTAACCATACCCTATAAGCAGAGGGTAATACCTTATTTGGATGACATAGATGCTCTTGCCAAGCAAATCGGAGCTATAAATACCATAGTTAATGATAATGGCAGACTTAAAGGCTATAATACTGATTTTTATGGTCTTCTATATCTGTTTCATAAAAACAACATAAGGCCTGAAAATAAAAAATGCCTGATCCTTGGAGCAGGCGGTACGTCAAAGACTGCACAGGCTGTATTAAAGAAACTGAGGGCCAATGAAATCTTAACCGTAAGCAGAAATCCTATGGGGGAAAATCATATATCCTATGAAGAATGCTATGACAGGCATACTGATTCTCAGGTGATTGTAAATACCACCCCGGTTGGAATGTATCCGAATATCGACGCCTTGCCTTTGGATCTATCAGCATTTACACAGTGCATTGCCGTGTAGATGTTATCTTTAATCCTATTGAGACGAGGCTTACAAAGCAGGCAAAGAGCCTTGGAATTCCTGCGGTAACCGGTCTTCCCATGCTGGTTGCACAGGCTAAGCAGGCTCAGGAGTATTTTAGAGACATCATACTCGATGAGGCTGTAATCGACGAAATAACTCAGGATTTATTGGAGCTGATATAGGCACCTCCGAGAATCAGGATACCTCCAATCAGCTGCATAATGCTTATCGTCTCACCGATGAATATTGCTGACATTACTACGGCAGATACGGGATCTATATAGCTGAAGATGGCTACCGTATGACTCTCCAGCTTTTGTACAGAGGAAAAATAAAGCAGATAAGCCACTCCGGTATTTATCAGACCAACCAATAACAGCAATATAACAGACCTGCTGTCCAGCAAAGCTAATGGTACTGCTCCCTGTAACAATACATAGGGAATCAGGAGTAATGTCGCAAAGGCCAGCTGAATAACAGTCGTCTCCAGGCCGCCCATTTCTTTCATAAGTTTATTAAGAATTATTACCATGGCATACAGCATCGCTGCCCCTAAACCAAAACCAATTCCAAGAAGTTCTTTGCTATGTATGCTTCCGCCGCCTCCGGTCCAAATAACCAAAAACATTCCTATCATTGCCGTCAGAAAACATAGGGTCTTTTTAACCGTCAGCCTTTCCTTCAAAACAAGGGGTGATAAAATAACTACGATGACCGGTGCAAGGTAATAGCTTAAGGTGGCATTGGTAATCGTCGTATGCCTATATGCCTCAAATAACAGAATCCAGTTAAAACCCAAGGCTGCCCCGGATAGTATTAAGTATATAAGATTTTTCTTTATCGTCTTAAGAGACAGTCTCCTTTTCATCAAAATCCCCGTAGCAATCAGAAACAGTGTTCCGACAATCCCTCTTGCTAAGGCTATCTGTGCCGAGGATAAGGGTATTCCCTTAACCAATAAGCCTATACTTCCGAAGATGACCATGGATAAGATAAAATATAGTNTTGANCTCATAGTATTTTACACCTCTATATTATAAATAAATAGCTGCTACAGTCAGGAATATGAATTCCGATCTTGTAACAGCTTTCATTCGATTATATTTCTAAAATCAAATCAATTAAACTCTCTTCATATATTCACCGGTTCTTGTATCAATACTGATTCTNTCACCCTGATTTACGAATAAAGGAACATGTACCGTCGCTCCCGTCTCCACAACTGCGGGCTTAGTCGCTCCGGTTGCAGTATCACCTTTAAATCCCGGTTCCGTATCAGTAACCTCGAGCTCTACAAAAANCGGCGGCTCGATAGCGAATACAACTCCGTTATGAGAAAGCATCTTAACCATCTCATTTTCTTTGACAAATTTCAGGGCATCGCCGACTGCTTCCTTATTCAGGGCAATCTGATCATAGGTTTCCACATTCATAAAATTGAATAAATCTCCGTCACTATATAAATACTGCATGTCGCTTCTGTCTATATGTGCAGTCGGGAATTTCTCCGTAGGACGGAAGGTTTTCTCAGTAACTCCACCGTTTTTGATATCTCTTAATTTGGTTCTTACAAAGGCAGCTCCCTTACCGGGCTTAACATGCTGAAAATCAATAATCTGATATACNACACCATCTATTTCAACCGTCAAACCATTTCTAAAATCGCCTGCTGATACCATACTAGATTCCTCCTTAATATTAACTACACCTAAGTGTATAATAAACCGACTGATTTTGCAACAATTTTTACAATTCTATCAGTGATTTGTCTGATTGTGTATAATTCTCATGACCATCCTTGGTCACTACGATAAGATCCTCGATTCTGACACCACCAAAACCACGAACATATATGCCAGGCTCTACTGTCTCCGTCATTCTCTCTTCTATTATGTCCTCCTCATTCGGCGAGAGTCTGGGCCCCTCATGGATGAATAATCCGACGCTGTGCCCCAGTCCGTGACCAAAGCAGCCTTCGTAACCTGCATTGTATATAATATCTCTTGCCACCTTGTCGACATCCTTACCCTTTAATCCTGCTCTTATAAAGTCCAGGGCAGCCAGCTGTGCTTCAAGCACAATATTATATATTTCCTTTTGTCTGTCTGATGCTTTACCGACAACTATGGTTCTTGTCATATCCGAGCAATATCCCTCGTATACGCAGCCGAAATCCATGGTAACAAAATCTCCGACCTCTATTTTCTTATTGGTAGGAACCGCATGGGGCATTGAAGAATTTATCCCCGAGGCCACTATTGCAGGGAAGCTTGACCTTTCTCCACCATACAGCTTTAACAGATATTCGATTCTTGCAGCTACTTCAAGCTCTGTCAGTCCCGGCTTTATAAATGTTAGCATCTCAGCGAATACCTTATCACCGATACTCTCTGCCTGCTTGATATACTCAAGCTCCTTGGGTGTCTTTATTTTCCTTAATCCGGTTATTTCGTCCTTAATCGGAACGAGCTCATCCACATTCAGCTTGTCCGCAAGTTCTACATATTTTGAATAAAGCATATCCCCGGATTCAAAACCGAGTCTTTTAACATTATCCGTTCTTAGTATGTCATTTATTGCTTCCTCATAGCCGGCGTTACCGATGGTAACTATTTCATAACCCTTGGCCTCCATCTCAGCCTGATAGGTATAACGAAAATCGGTTATAACCATGTGATGCTTTTCTGAGATATAAAGATATCCTGTCTCACCGGCGAAACCGCTTACATATCTCATGTTGTTGCCGTTAGATATCAGTACGGCATCAATATTTAAGCTTTTATTTATTTCCTGAACTTTTTTATAATTATCCATATCGGTCCTTCCATTCCTTATGTTATTTTTTGTTGCCCAGCTTAACTATTGCCTCCATAGCCAGTAGATAGCCCTCGAAACCCAGTCCCGTTATCTGTCCGTCACATACAGATGCTGTAACGGAGTTATGCCTAAATTCCTCCCTTTTATGAATATTGGATATATGCACCTCAATCTTGGGTATATTGAAGCATGCCAAAGCATCCCGTATGGCATAGCTGTAATGGGTATAGGCTGCAGGATTAATAATAATTCCGTCTACATTGTCATTATATGCCTTTTGAAGCCTGTCGATTATTTCTCCTTCTCCGTTGCTTTGAAAAACCTCGACTTCAATATTAAGCTCAGCCGCTTTTTTCTCTATTAAGCTAACCAATGAAAAATAATCTCTGTCCCCATATACCTCTTTCTCCCTTATACCCAAAAAATTCAAATTAGGTCCGTTTACAACCAAAATTCTCATATCAAACCTCCTCCATATGTAATGTACATATTAACCGTTCTCATATATTTAATATTAAGATTCCGAGTTCAAGCCTGTCTCATAATTTCATTTACTATATCCTCAATCGATTTGCCGTCGGTATCAATTATTAAATCAGCGGCTCTCTCATATATGGGTGTTCTTTCAGAAAGTAGCTTCTTAATCCTGTCCTTATAGTCATCTCCCATAAGAAGAGGCCTTGTATTGTCTCCGAACAATCTGCTTTCGACGGATTCCTGCGATGCTCTCAGATATACAATCTTTCCCATTACACGCAACAGATTTAAGTTTCTTTCTCTGACGGGCATACCTCCTCCCGTTGCAAGCACCGTCCTTTCCAATGTATCCATAACAGACAGCAGTAATGTGGTCTCAAGATTACGAAAAAGCTCTTCTCCGTACTTATTAAAAATCTCTTGTATCTCCATGCCTTCATCGGCCACAATCATATCATCGGTATCCCTAAAGTCATATCCCATTTTCTCAGCTAACAGCTTACCTACACTGCTCTTTCCGGAACCCATAAAGCCTATAAGTATAATATTATCTGAACTCATCCTTCACCTCTATGCTATACTTTCTTTATTTTCCCTCGTCTTAAATCCCTGCGGTAACAGCGTAGGACTATTCTTTCAAGCTTTCGCTTGAGTATAATCTGTATTTCTTCCTTGGGTCCGATAGGCTTGACGAAGTAAGACATCATACCTATCCTATTGGCACCAAATACATCTGTAAACAGCTGATCGCCTATAAAAACCGTATTCTTAACAGTGGTTCCCATAAACTTAGTTGCCCTGATAAAATTCTTCTTGGCAGGTTTATTTGCATTATGAATATATTTTACATTTATTTCCCTGTTAAATCGAGCAACCCTCTCCTCCTTATTGTTGGATATAAGACATACAGAAAAACCAATTTTTTGCAGCTTGGCAATCAGTTTTATCGCTCTTGGACTGGCATCGGCTCCATGCTCCACTAATGTATTATCAATATCAAATATGATTCCTCTGTATCCTTCTTTATATAAACCATCATAATCAATCACATATGCGGAGTCCGCAATACGTTTTGGGTAAAACATTTTAAGCATAATATCTCTCCAAACTCTTTTATATTAAAGTATCCGCCTTAATATCCAATTATGTACTTACAATTTTAACTAAATCCATATTGCGGATGACGGAGTCTTTGTCCACCAACGGAAAGTCCATTAGCTTATATGTCCAGACTGCCCTTCCGATACCGTATTCTATAAACAGTTCGCTTATATCCCTATGCCATTTTAAGCTACTGTCCATAGGGGCCTTATCAATTACACCGTATTCTCCACAGTAAAGAATTACATCTCTTTCCCTGGCAAAGTCAATAGCCGGCTTAAGAAAATTTCTAAGAAATTCCTTGTCTACGGTCTTATCAAATACGTAGCGGTTTATGAATTCACTCCCCTTAGAAAGATATGCCCTGTATATATCCTCTCCTGATGGATAACAGACTTCAAATTCCAAGTCCTTGAGTAACGGTTCCCAACCTGCCTTTTGATGTGTAAAAATATGAGGCTCATAGAAATGAAAGGTATATACTATATTATCATCATCTATTCTATCCAGTTCATGAAGGGTATTTACGCTGTTATAATGGTTACCGCCGACTATAATTGTACGGTTCTCATCGATTTCACGTATTCCCGCTATGGCTCTTTTACTAAGCCTGTTCCACCGGCTGCTGTCAGGTTCTACAATTTCATTCAGCAGTTCGAATACCAAATTGTCCCTGTAGTTTAGGTACCGCCGTGCAAATTCTTGCCACAGTCTTATAAAACGCTGCTGCATATGTTCGTCCTCAAATAATTTATTCTCTTTGAGGGAATAAAATGCATAGCCCGGAGCTTTATGAAGATCAAGTATAATATTGAGATTATATTTTTCACACCAACGAATACAGCTGTCAATATATCGGAAGCCTTCCTCCTTGTATTCGAAGGGTTTATCATCGTCTTCAAGCACCATATAGTCAATGGGTAGTCTTACATGATCCATACCCCATCCGGCTATCTTTGCTATATCATCTTCTGTAATAAAGGATTCAAAATGCTCCTTTTTTGCTTCCCTGTATTGGGATATCCAACCACCCAGGTTTACGCCTTTCATATATCCATTTAGTTTTTTCATATAAGTATCCTTTCTGCCTCAGTGATTATGTTGAATTTATTACTGTTTGATATCAGAGGTACAATGGGAGCATTTTGTTGCATCAAGATGAATGTCCGAATAGCAATAAGGACACTTCTTTGTTGCAGGAGCTGCAGGTGTATCCGGCCTTTTAAGCTTGTTAATCCATTTGACAATTAGAAAAACCACAAAAGCCATGATTATAAAGTTAAGTATGTTAGACAGAAACAGACCGTATTTTATCACAGCCGCATCTGCCTCCTCAGCTGCCATTAATGTATCATAATGTACTCCGTCAAGTGATACAAACAGATTGCTAAAATTAATTTTCTTTGTAAATAATCCGAGTAAGGGCATGACAATGTCATTTACAAGAGAATTTACTATGGAATTAAAGGCTCCTCCAATAATGATACCCACTGCTAAATCAATCATATTCCCCCGTAGGGCAAATTTCTTAAATTCCTTCAGCATATTTATTCCCTCTTTCTCATTATTTTGTAATAGGTATAATCCTATTAGGAACATTATATCATGGCAATACATAGAAAAAAAGTAAAAGAAAAACCATATTATATTATGGCTCTTCTTCGGCATTCTTATATTTTACATACAAATTAACATCATAAAGGCTACCGTCCCGCCTTCGGCCGACATTAAATAAGGTTTTCTCATAGCGCATTCCGACCTTCTGCATGACTCTGCCGGATGCTGTATTTAATATATCATGCTTGGCAATGATTTTCCTATAGCCCACTTCGAAAAAAAGATAATGCAT
>JGI24710J26742_10001138_pt1 | contig 24562 bp, 13 predicted proteins | sample BioPla2DNA2_FD_26742 | JGI IMG/M metagenome (IMG submission 26742) | reverse complement strand
ATACTCAATATCGCCATCTGATGTAAGAGTTCTGATAAAATAGAAGGTGCGTGGAATCATTTGACTGTGCAGCCCTCCTGCAAATCCAATGGTGTGCTTTTCTGCAGGTGTATAGCGTGCACCAAGTCTAGGCTCAACGGCATATTTATTGTTCATATCAAGATACATTCCATGTAAACCGCCTGTTAGCACTAATTTAGACGCAATGTTTTGTCTGAATTGCGCATAGGTACGCCAAAGACCAAAATATCCATCTTCATCAACAATGGTAAAAAGTCCTATACTATCAAACGACATTCTTTCTAAATATTTTACGTCATACAAATCATACTTCGCTCCCACTTGAATTGATGTATTATAGGAAAAACGATGTTCTATTTTTGGATGAAGCGAATATTTATTTTCTATTGCTTTTTCTTCGAATATCGATATCCACTCAGCATTGGGCTGTGTTAATGACATAGTATCAACAGGCATATGGGTGTTACCCCTTACAAAAGAGAGTAAAGTGGTAAGCTTAGTTTTTGGTGTAAAAGTAACACTGTGCGTTGTTCCAAAAACAAAAGTTTTTGATTCAACTTTAACTCGTTGGTCCCTTTTATTGAAAAAACTACTGTCATCAACATCAATATATCCTTCAACTTCAGAAAATTTAAAGCCAATTTCGCTTATACCGAACAACGCTATTACAGAAATGTTATTTTTATCATTTATATCTAAATTAAGTTTCGTGGTTATATCTTGATATTTAGGTACTACACCTTTGTATAAACCAATGTGTGACATCAAATCGGGAATAGAGTATCTATAAGAAACGATGTATGATGAACCGTTCTTCTTTGAAAAATAACCCTCCGAGCCTACTTCAATGCCGTTAAAACCCATTTGTCCCCAAAATTCATGCTTTTTATTGTTTCCCTTTCTCATGCTAAGGTCGAATATTCCAGCCATCGCATTGCCGTATGGTGCAGGCCAAGCACTCATGTGAAAATCGGAGTTTGAAAGCAAGTTGGTATTAAGCAGTGTAACTTGTCCACCTGTCATTCCAACACCATTATAGAAGTGATTTAAGTTGGGGATTTCCACTCCATCAAGTACCCACTGAACGCCTACAGGCGAGTTACCCCTTATTATAATGTCGTTTCGAGAATCATTTGCAGGTATAACTCCCGGAAAACTACGAACCATACGAGCTGGGTCACCAAGCGAACCAGCAAATCTAAAGGTCTCTTCAGTGCTAAATGTTCTTGACCCTGCAAGACTTAATTTGTTAATTGCTCGACTTTTATCGTATCTTGCTACCACTGTAACGTCTTGCAATTCAACAGCAGAGGGTTCTAAAGTTATATTCAGAACAACTTCTTTCCCTGTATTTACCAATATATCAACGTGTTGTGAAAGAAAACCCATACAACTGAATCTCAACCTTTGGCGTCCAACAGGAACGCTGAAAGTAAAATTACCATGTTCATCAGTAATCGTTCCTATGGCAGGGTCACTCCCCTCAACATATATGGAAGCTTGAACCAACTCTTGCGTAGGATCACCTGAAACTATTACACCTCTTACTGTTTCTACTAAACCATTTTGTGCAACGCCCACAGATACTGACAAAATCATAAACAATGACACACAGAATTTTTGCATTTTTTTTAATTCTAAATTAACATTAAAATTTTTGCAAAATTAAATTGCACAGTCATAAAAAAACTTACCATAAGATAAGAAATGACCTTACAATATCTTTTTTCTAATTCTACTTAAACTTTCGGGTGTAATTCCTAAATACGATGCTATGTATTTGCTGGGTGTTCGTTGTAATATATGCGGTTGTTTTTTAAGTATCTCGATATATCGTTGTTCAGCAGTTTTTGTTAAAATATCGATTTGTTGTTCCTGTCTTTGAATAAACGAATTTTCGGCTGCTGTTTGGCAAATAATCTTGCCATAATCGGTCTGTGAAAGCTCGTTAAAATTTTTACGGCTCATTCTGAATAGTTTGCATTTTTCAAAACAAACTAGTTCAATACCAGTAGGTTGATCGGTTAGAAAGGACATGTAATCAAGCAAAAAATCACCTTCGTAACACAGTTCGACACAAATGTAATTATTGTTTGAATACAACAAAAGACCACCCGAACCTTCGAGAATAAAATAAAAATCGCCGGCTACTTCGTTGCGTTTTTTTATGACTTCGTTTTTTTGTTTTTCAACAATTTCACCTTGTTGTGCAAAATATTCCCAAACATGCAACGGTGCTTGATAATAAAGGTCGAAAGTGGCTTTAATTTTTTTTGCTACCTCGTTCATTTTAGCAAATCAATCTTGGTTATTAAAAAAATAGCGTTGACGTAACTGCTTAAAAGTAACAAAATTAATAAAAAAAATACCATAAAAAATATAACGAGTGTAGCTAGTGAAAATCTTATGAAAAATAGACCTCCATAAAAATCCAAATAATAAGCGCAAAGCCTGTATAAATCAACAAAGATCACAACCAATGCGTATCGGGGAATATATTTATAGCTTACGCAAACTTACAATCTTTACATTTTGGCAATCCCCAAACAACGAAAATTGGCATCATGCCGATGACATAATTGATAATTGTTAATTGCTAATTGCTTTTAACTCAATTGTCTCTCTTTATGATATTTCTATCTGTATGGGGTTTAATTCTATTTGGATACTTTTCATGTAGTTCATTATCAGCTTTAATTAAGCTCTCAATCATTTCATTTTTAATACGTTCGTACTCCTCGCGATTAATCTTCTTGATAGGCTCAACAGGTGGCGATTCAACTTTTAGAGGGTCAACGGGATGTCCGTTTTTCCAAAATCTAAAGTCTAAGTGCGGACCTGTAGATAAACCTGTAGTGCCCACATAACCAATCAATTGTCCCTGTTTTACCTGTACACCTTTTCTTATGCCTTTGGCATAGTTGGATAGATGAAGATAGCCAGTCGTGTAAACGCTATTGTGTTTTATACGAATAGATTTTCCTCCTTGTGCAGTATATTCAACTTTTTCAACAACACCATCTCCAACACTATAAACAGGTGTACCTGCGGGGGCTGCATAATCCACTCCGAGATGCGGTCTGCGGTATTTTAATATCGGATGCATCCGGCTATGACTATATCTCGATGAAATACGGCTAAAACGCAAAGGTGCTTTTAAAAAAGTTCGTTGGAGACTTTCTCCCTTATCATCAAAATATCCGGCTACACTATCTTGCGTGAACTGAATTGCGTAATAATCTTTATTTTGATGATTGAATATTGCTGAATAGATATTACCTATCCCAACCGGCACTGTATCAACATATTGCTCGTCGTAAATTACCGAAAAGTGGTCATCTTTTTGTAAGCCAAAAAAGTCGATGCTCCACGCATAAATCTCCGACAGTTCTATTGACATAATTGGGTTAATCCCAAACTCAATCATGGCATTCCATAAGTTCGATTCTATAATTCCTGAAGCTATCCTGCGTACATTTATCACCTCTTTTTGCTGCGCTTTAACTTCAATTGAGTCGCCAAAAGAGAAGAGCATATAGTTTACCTTATCTTGCTCATACACAAAGTGTAATGGAACGGTATCAGAATTACATATCATCACATAAGGATTACCCGAACGTATGGTCTTTAAGTCGAATACTGGCTCGGTTAATTTTGTAATCTCTGCAATGGTTTGAGGTGAAACATTATACTGTTTCAGTATATCTGAGAATGTTTGTTTTCGTTTTACAACACCTTCAATAATAATCAAGCTATCGACAGCGATACCATAAAGATATGTTGGTTCAACTTCTGGCTCTACGACAACCTCTTCTGTGACTTGGGAAAGTGCCTCAATCTCCCTTTGATACTTAATTTTCTTCCAATAAAATATTCCTATAACTGACAGTGCTATTGTTAAAACTGCAATTATCGAAATAATTATCCACTTTTTCATTTTTATATATTTAGTTAAAAGTTTAAGTGATTGGCTATTTGCCTTTAGCTATTGGCTATTTGCTATTTGCAATGCGGTGTACCGCATTGTTAATTCGTAACTCGTAATTCGTAATTGTTCATTATTCATTGCTAATTGCTAATTCGTTATGCTCTTATTTTTTCAAATCCTTTTCCGTAAGTTCCCATGACAGAGGCTACTGACATGAAAGCATTGGGGTCTATCTCTTTTACTATTTGAAAGACTCTTGACATTTCATGTTTTCTTATTATTATCAATAATATTTTTGTGTCTGTTCTTGTGAAATAGCCCTGTCCATCAATAAATGTTATACCACGTCCAGTATTAGCTCCTAACTCATCACTTATCTCCTCGTATTTTGGGGAAAAGATAAAGATTTGGGCTGTCTGTTTGTTACCTTCAATAACTAAGTCAATGGAATAAGCCATAATTGCCATTGTCACAAAACCGTAAACAACACTACCTATATTTCCGAAAACGAACATGCTACATGAGATTATAATTACGTCCATATATAATATTGCTCGTCCCGGGCTTATGTTGCGGAATTTATTGATAATCATGGCGATAATATCGGTACCGCCTGTCGATCCACCTTGCGAAAAGACAATTCCAATACCGACACCGTCTAAGGCTCCACCAATTACAGCAAACAGAAATGGATCTACATCCATAAATCCCTCTTCTGGAATAATAAACTGTAGCAGTGCTAAAAAAATCGATAAAACAATTACGCTATAAATTGTTTTGACACCAAAACTGGCTCCTAATATTTTTACGGCTAAGCCTACTAAAAAAATGTTTATAACAAAAAACGTTGCACTAACAGGTAACCAACCACTGGAAGCATAATAAACAAGAGTTGCAACACCGGTAATGCCACCGCCAACTATTTTCCCGGGAATTAAAAATGCTGCCCAAGCAAACGCATTTACAAGAAGTCCGAATGTCATTATAATCCAACTTCTTGTCTGTTTTGCAAACCCAGCTTTTTTTAATAATTGATTCATTTAATTATTAATTTCTGTTTTGTAAATTCGTTAAGCTCTTATTTTTTCAAATCCCTTTCCGTAAGTTCCCATGACAGAGGCTACTGACATGAAAGCATCGGGGTCTATTTTTTTTACTATTTGAAAAACTCGCGACATTTCGTGTTTTCTTATTATTATCAATAAGATTTTTGTATCAGTTCTTGTAAAATATCCTTGTCCGTCAATAAATGTTATACCACGTCCGATATTAGCTCCTAACTCACTACCTATCTCCTCATATTTTGGGGAAAAAATAAAGATTTGAGCTGTCTGTTTTTTACCCTCAATAATTAAATCAACAGAATAAGCCAAAACAGCCATTGTCACAAAACCGTAAACAAGACTACCTATGTTTTTGAAAACCAATACACTACTTGAAATAATAAGTATGTCCATATACAAGATTGCACGTCCAGGGCTTATATTTCGGTACTTGTTGATTATCATGGCAATAATGTCTGTGCCACCTGTCGAGCCTCCCTGTGTAAAGACAATTCCTACACCTATACCACCCAAGGCTCCACCAATTACAGCAAAAAGGAAAGGATCCACATCCATAAGTCCCTCTTTTGGTAGAACCAACTGGAGTACAGCCAAGAATACCGATAAAACAATTACGTTGTAGATTGTTTTAACCCCAAAACTGGCTCCCAAAATTTTTATAGCAATGGCTACTAAAAAAATGTTTATTATGAAAAACGTAACACTGACGGGTATCCATCCGTTGGTAGCGTAATAAATAATCGTTGCAACACCGGTAACTCCTCCCCCAACCATTTTTCCGGGAATTAGAAATGCAGTCCAACCAAGAGCATTGACAAAGAGTCCAAATGTCATTATAATCCAGCTTCTTATTTGTCTTGCTAATCCTTCTTTTTTTAATAATTTGCTCATTTATTTCTATTAATTAATCTCTGTTTTTATATCAAACTAATATTATTGCGTTTATCTCATAAAGGGCACGCTTATTTGTAATAATGCCAACAAGTAAAATTAAATTGGGATAATTTAAATAACGATATTAATTATCTTTTTGGGAACAACTATGATCTTTTTAGGTTTAGAGTCTTGCATAAATTTCTTGGTATTTTCATTGGCAAGTACTATTCTTTCAATATCTTGAGGTGTTGCCTGAGCGTCAATGTTAATTTTGAATCTAACTTTACCATTAAACGATACAGGGTATTCAATCATGCTTTCTGTTAAATGCTTATCATCCCAAGTGGGCCAAGCTTCATCAACAATACTATTTTTATAACCTAATACACTCCACAGCTCTTCAGTAATATGTGGTGCAAAGGGGTTCAGAATAATAAGTAATGGTTCGAGTATCGCTTTTTTATTGCATTTTAAGTCTGAAAGTTCATTTACACAAATCATAAAGGCACTAACAGATGTGTTAAACGAAAATCTTTCAATATCCTCTGACACTTTTTTGATGGTTTTATGTAAAGTTTTCAGCTCAGCTTCGGTGGGAGTTTCATCTGATACAACAAAAGTATCTTTGTCATAAAATAGTCGCCAAAGTTTTCTCAAAAATCGGCTAACTCCGTCTATTCCGTTGGTATCCCATGGTTTACTTAACTCTAATGGACCAAGAAACATTTCATAAACTCGAAGTGTGTCGGCACCATATTGTTCAATAATATCGTCGGGATTAACAACGTTGTACATTGATTTTGACATCTTTTCAATAGCCCAGCCACAATAATATTTATTGTCTTCGAGTATAAACTCGGCTGTTTCAAACTCATTTCTCCACTGTTTAAATGCCTCTATATCAAGAATATCATTATGAACAATATTTACATCGACATGAATTTCCGTAGTATCATATTTATCAATAAGTCCGTGTGAAACGAAAGTATTTGTGCCTTTTATACGATATACAAAATTACTTCGTCCTTGTATCATTCCCTGATTTATTAGCTTGCGGAAAGGCTCATCTTTACATACGATACCAATATCGTACAAAAATTTGTTCCAAAAACGGCTGTAAATCAAGTGTCCTGTGGCGTGTTCGGTTCCACCGATATATAAATCAACATCTTGCCAATAGTTATTTGCCTCTTTAGAAACTAACTCCTTATCGTTGTGAGGATCCATATACCTTAAATAATAAGCAGACGAGCCAGCAAAACCAGGCATTGTGCTTAATTCGTAAGGATATCCCTCTTTTGTTTCCCAATCTTTAGCACGACCAAGCGGAGGTTGTCCATCTTCGGTTGGTAAATATGTGTCAATTTCGGGAAGCTCTAATGGCAAATCATTCTCACTTAGAACTTGTGGCAAACCATCAACATAAAATACCGGAAAAGGCTCACCCCAGTAGCGTTGACGACTAAAAATCGCATCGCGTAAGCGGTAGTTTACCTTAGCCTGACCAAGTTTCGATTTTTCGATATGCTCTATAATGGTTTCAACAGCTTTGGGTACGTCTAAACCGTCTATCATTTCTGAATTAATAACGGTGCCCTCTTTCGCATCGTAAGAGTCCGCCCAGTCGGCAACGTTGCTCGGCTTGTCGCCGGGTGCAACTACAACCTGAACAATCGGCAAATTGAAGTGTCGTGCAAATGCAAAATCGCGGCTATCGTGAGCAGGGACAGCCATAATAGCTCCTGTCCCATATCCACTTAAAACATAGTCGGCAATCCAGATAGGTATTTTATTGCCTGTCAATGGGTTAATAGCATAAGAACCAGTAAAAACTCCGCTAACTGTTTTTGCATCGGCTATGCGCTCGCGTTCAGTTCGGGTAAGTGTTTTTTCTATATATGCCTCAACCTCAGACATTTTGTCGGGTGTTGTCAATTTTTTAGACAACTCGTGCTCTGGTGCTAAAACCATAAATGTTGCACCGAAAATAGTGTCGGGACGAGTTGTAAAAATCTCTAAAGAGTGGTCGTGACCTACGATATCAAAATATACCACTGCTCCTTTGCTATAACCAATCCAGTTGCGCTGGATTTCGACCAACGACTCGCTCCATTCAATATTTTCAAGACCTTTAAGCAGACGTTCAGCATAAGCCGATACTCTTAAAGACCACTGTTTCATCCGTTTTTGAAAAACAGGATATCCTCCGCGCTCTGAAACGCCATCTTTTACTTCGTCGTTTGCAAGTACCGTGCCTAATTCTGGACACCAGTTTACCATTGCTTCAGCCAAATATGCTATGCGATAGTTAAGTAGTGTCTCCTGCTTTTGGTTCGAGTTGAACTGCTTCCACTGCTGTGCCGAGAACGACATTGGCTCTGTACAAGCTGCATCAACACCTTCGGTTCCGTTTTTGTCGAAGTGTTTAATAAGATTTTCAATAGGCTCAGCCTTTTGGGTTTTATTGTTAAACCAGTGGTTAAACATCTGTATAAAAGCCCACTGAGTCCACTTATAATAATTTGGGTCACAAGTTCTTACCTCTCTATCCCAATCGTAAGAGAAACCTATTTTATCTAATTGTTCGCGATATCTTTTGATATTGTTCTCTGTGGTAATAGCCGGATGTTGCCCGGTTTGAATTGCGAACTGCTCAGCTGGCAAGCCAAAAGAGTCGTATCCCATTGGGTGTAAGACATTAAACCCACAATGACGTTTGTAACGAGAATAGATGTCGCTTGCTATATATCCAAGTGGATGTCCAACATGTAGCCCTGCCCCTGAAGGATAGGGAAACATATCAAGCACATAGTATTTGGGTTTAGATTGGTCTTCCGTTATTTTATAAACCTTGTGGTCTTTCCAATACTGTTGCCACTTCTGCTCAATATCGTTGAACTTATACTCCATTTATTTTTTAGATTTCAAGGCGGCGAATTTACAAACAATTTCGATACGCTACAAACTACAGTTGTTAACAATTGGTTAAAAGTTATCTCCTAAATCACCATAAAACAATCTATTAGAGTATGTTAATAAATTTATATTTTAATAGACGGGCTGATATATGAAATCAAAACATTGCTAAAAAAATGAATTAAACACCAATTCTTGTCAAATACCAAATATTTCGGGTTAAATTTGCAGCCTAATTAAAAACAGAAACCAATGAGTTTACAGTGTGGAATAATAGGAATTGCCAACGTGGGTAAAAGCACTATTTTTAATTGTATGGCTTCAAATAAAGCAGAGACAAGCAATTTCGCATATAGCAACAAAACCAATTTAAGCATTATAAACGTACCCGATTCGCGGCTATACGAATTAGAGAAACACCAACCCACGGAAAGAATTTTACATACCACAGTAGAAATTGTCGATATACCCGGGTTAACCAAAAGTGCCGGACGAACCGACAAAAGCGCAAATCAATTTCTTTCCGAAATCCGCAATTGCGATGCTTTAATTCACGTTTTACGATGCTTTGATGATGAGAATCTTCCACACGTTGATGGCTCTGTAAATCCAGTAAGGGATATAGAAACCGTGAACCTTGAACTGCAAATAAAAGATTTGGAATCGGTTGAGAAAAAAATAACGAGACTCGAAAAAGTTGCAAAATCGGGCGACAAGGATGCAAAAAAAGGCATCGAGATTCTTAACGTTTATAAAGAACACCTTGAAAACTTCCAAAACGCATCGACGGCTCCCGTTGCTCCCGAACACACACACTTTATTGACGATATCTTTTTACTTACTGTAAAACCAATTATTTACGTTTGCAATGTCGATGACAACTCAGCTGTTAAAGGGAATAAATATGTTGAGCAAGTCAAAGAGTTTTTGAAAAACGATAAAACTGAGGTACTTGTGATTGCTGGTGCTATGGAATCGGAAATCTCGGAGCTTGAAACAGAAGATGACCGAATGGCATTTTTACAAGATATGGGTTTAACTGAACCTGGCGTAAATAAGCTTATTCGTGCAGCGTACTCATTGTTGGATTTGGAGACTTTTTTCACAGTAGGACCAAAAGAGATACGCGCCTGGACAATAAAAAAAGGTGCAACCGCACCACAAGCTGCAGGCGTTATACATAGCGACTTAGAGCGTGGTTTTATACGTGCCGAAGTTATGAAATATACTGATTTTGTAACACTTGGTTCAGAACAAGCCTGCAAGGAGAAAGGAAAACTTTCAATTGAAGGGAAAAACTACGTTGTGCAAGATGGCGATATTTTGCATATTAGGTTTAACGTGTGATATTTATAGTATAACACAGACTACACAGATTTAACAGATTTACACGGATAAAATCTGTGAAAAATCCGTTTAATCTGTGTTATCTGTGTTCGATTCATTCGTAATTGCTCATTGAATATTCTTTTCCCATTTCCAAGCATTTCTTAGGGTTTCTGCCAATGGGGTGTTTGCTTTCCACCCTAACGTTTTGTTTGCCAACGTTGAGTCTGCCCAAATTTTCTCAATATCGCCTGCACGACGCTCTGCGAACGAATAGTTTAGATTTACACCTGTCGCATTTACAAAAGTTTCAACAAGTTCCAAAACAGTCGTTCCCCGACCTGTTCCAATGTTAAGAGCCTCATAAACAGGCTTATCTGGCTTACTGTCAAGATATTTCAATGCGCACAAGTGAGCATCGGCTAAATCGTTAATATCAATAAAGTCACGAATGCAAGTACCATCGGGGGTGTTGTAATCGTTACCGAAAATTCGAAGTTCCTTTCTAATACCCGCCGCAGTTTGCGTAATATATGGCACTAGATTGTTTGGCACACCTCGTGGCAGCTCACCAAGCAATCCAGAAGGGTGTGCACCAATTGGATTAAAGTACCGCAACGACATAACTTTCAGTTTGGCGTCACTTTTAACTACATCACTAAGAATGTCTTCACATATCTTTTTTGTGTTTCCGTAGGGAGATTCAGCTTTAACTAACGGGCTTTGCTCAGTAACGGGCAAAACATCTGGTTGCCCATAAACAGTAGCAGATGAAGAAAACACGAAGTTTTTTAAACCATACTTCAATCCTATTTCAAGAACACTTAAAATGCCGCCAATATTATTAGCGTAATATTTAAGGGGTTGCTTAACCGACTCTCCAACAGCTTTGCTGGCTGCAAAATGTATTACCGAATCGATATCGCGATTTTTAGACCAAAATTGATCAAGCTGCTCTTTATTGCAAATATCAATAACTGCTTTTTGTGGCATTTTCCCAGTGATAGCCTTGATTCTGTCGTAAACTTTTACGTCACTGTTGGAAAAATTATCAAGGATAACAATATCATGACCTTCGTTTATCATTAAAACCGAGGTGTGCGACCCGATAAATCCTGCTCCTCCGGTAATCAATATTTTCTTCATTTATTAAGTCGTTTTTTAGTTCTGCCTGCAAATATAAGGTTTTTAACTCTGTTGACAGTGTAATTCTATATTTCAGCAACCAATCTGCAACCAATTCTGCATTCGAGACACCGTTTTTTATCACAGTAACTATTTTTTAACTCTAAGTACGCTTGTGACTGCCGAGCGTTTGTTATTTCGGCACCCAATTCGCGCCACTTCTCAATAATTGAATTATTCTCTGGCGATATCTGTTCTAACCACTCTATTGATTTTATTTTCAAATATTCAGCACCATTAAACATGCCGTAAGCAAACAAAAATGGAGAGACCGTATTTATAATTATACCTTCGATTGATTGGTCGCCTATTTCAGAAATCTTACGCTTTGCAGGTTTACCAAAATTGTAATGATTTTGCCAATACTCCGAAACGGGTTGTTTGAAATACTTAAAGAGCTCTTGAACATCTTCTGTATCAATTAAAAGACCAATAAAATCTGTAGATTTGTTAAAAAGTGCTGCAAGTTGAGCTATACGAACTGTAGGAAAATTTGTTGGTCTAATTCTAAAAAACTTCCATTCGGAATAGTTCAACGATTTTAAGTTGTATTTATGCTTTAAAAACTCATATTCCTTTATTAACAATGCCATGTAATCATCAGTCTCGTTTTCGTTATTATCTAAAAAACCAGCTTGACCGAACAAAAGAGCTTCTAGCGATACTTGATTGTCAGATATTTTTTTGACAATTGATAAAGGTAGCGATTGCGCCAGTCTTTCAAATGGCATTGCATTAACCTTAAATCCTAAGTTTTTGCATAGTAGTCTGTAAAACAACTCGTTAAAATCGTTTTTTGTATCTTCTAATATTGATAGAATATCGTTGTATTTGCGCTCCATTCTTTCAACTGATAGTGCCTCTATCCAGATATTTAAAAATAGAGTTTCTACCGTGCTAAAGCTCGATTCACACGGAATCCAACGCCGGCTTTCGTACAATTCGCGGTAGTTACTCGAAATTTTGGGATGAAACTTCATTTCAAACGTTGGTACCTTATATCCACTTTGAGTTATTATATCAGCGTTATTCTCATACACCACGTGCAAAATAACGTTGTTGTATGCGGGGTCTTCGGAGTGTTTGTGACTATTCCAATCGGACGATTTACAATGCACCTCAACACATCCAGCCCACACCGTTTCGCCTATTTTTATTCGAGCATCAATAAAATCGGGACCTGAATCGCTGTTTTGCATTCCTGGAGATGCAACTTGAATATCCTGACCATCAGCGGTTTTCATCGCCTGTCTGTCGTATAATCCGTATTGCCAAATATGTTGCAAAATCTTCTCGTCCATAGATTATGCATTTTCGTTGCAAGGTAAAAATAATTATTTATATGTGAGGTAAAAGGTACAAGGAGAAAGTCAAAAGTTTGAAAAACAGAAGATGCTGCAAACTACTAATATCAATACATTAAGGAAAGAGATAGTAAACTCTACCTACACAATATGCTTATATCCAGCAATTTAAATGTTGATTAAAAATTGTTGATTGTTAAATACCTTCAACTTATACCAAGAAATAAAAAATAAATTTGTAATTTTACGAACAGTAGTAACAAAAGAATAAAATCAATTTGGATAGTTGACATATAAACACTACTATTGTATTTCTAAATAGAATAATAAAAACACAATAACCTAAAGAGGTATGAAACGTGTACTCTTAATAATTGGAATTTCACTATCGGCAATATTGATGAATAATGTTGCGGTTGGACAATGCAATAATTTTACTAAAAAAACATGTATTCCTCAACTAAGCCCATATATATTCAATGGACAAGTGAATGCAACTTTACTCAATGAAGGCGATGTGGCCGAAGTTGTCCTCACTTTTTACGCAAATCAAGATTACCGCTTATTGATTTGTTCTGAAAGTCTATTAGGCAATATAGAATTCCGATTATATGATACACAAAACACGCTTTTATTTGACAACAAAAAATATGATTATGCAAAAATGTGGGATTTCAACTCCACTGCCACACAGCAGATACGCGTTGAGATTGAAGTCCCTGAAGGTTTAGATCTTGACAATATAGCAAAAAATGGATGTGTTTCCATTTTGGTGGGGTTTAAGGATAAATAATTATACTATTTTATATTTTACAGCCCGTTAGCGTTGCTTGCGGGCTTTTTTTATTAAACAAAGGTATTACTGAACAACGAATATTATTCACACTAGTGACACAACAAATAGAAATAACAATGATTTAAGCAAAAAATAAGCCGATAGGTTTCTATCGGCTGGAGCAGGGGACTTGCCCTATTCGGGACGAAGCACCCCCCACGTTACAAACATACCAAAACAACTTATACAAACCAAACACTTTAAATAATAAACAAGAGATTAAAATTTTCTTTGGTGATTATTTGTACAAAGCAATCAACTTTAAAATAAAACCACATAATTTCAACCCTAACTTAATAAGCCTTTATGCTATATTACGTATACCCTACATTCCAAAAGTTAATTGAAGTAGCGAACACATTAAATTTCGTATATTTGTAACCCAAAAATCAATTGTTCGTTTTTATTCAAAACCTACAATGATATTATAAAACAGACAATTTATGATAAAAAATTTTGTTGAAGAACTCCGATGGCGTGGAATGATACACGATATAATGCCCAGAACCGAAGAGGTTTTAATGAAAGAGAGTGTTGCCGGATACGTAGGCATTGACCCTACTGCCGACTCTCTACATATAGGACACCTTGTTTCTATAATGATGCTCCGCCATTTTCAAGAAGCCGGACATAAACCCATTTTACTTATCGGTGGTGCCACAGGTATGATTGGCGATCCAAGCGGTAAAAGCGAGGAACGCAACCTCCTAGATGTAACCACATTACGCAAAAATCAGGAAGCAATTCAAAAACAGGCAATGCACTTTTTGAGATTCGACGATTCCGCCAACAGTGCCGTTGTTGCAAACAATTATGACTGGATGTCTAAAATGTCATTCCTTGATTTTATACGTGATATAGGCAAACATATAACCGTAAATTATATGATGTCTAAAGACAGCGTTAAAAAACGCATATCGGGCGAGGATCGTGAAGGAATGTCATTTACAGAGTTTTCGTACCAACTTGTACAAGGAACCGATTTCCTAGAACTATACAATACTTACAATTGCAAACTACAAATGGGCGGAAGCGACCAATGGGGCAATATCACAACTGGAACAGAGCTTATAAGAAGAAAAACCGGTGGCGAAGCTTTCGCAATTACTTGTCCTTTGATTACCAAATCTGATGGTGGAAAATTTGGAAAAACTGAACAGGGAAATATTTGGTTAGACAAAAATTATACATCACCATATCAGTTTTATCAGTTCTGGATTAACGTATCGGACGAAGATGCTGAAAAATATATCAAAATATTTACTCTGCTGACGAAAGAAGAGATCGAAGAAATAATCGAGAAGCATAGAACAGAGCCTCATTTAAGATATTTACAAAATCGTCTGGCTGAGGAGATTACAATTTTTGTTCACGGAGAGGAAGATTTGGAAGTTGCACGTAAAGCAAGTCAGATTTTGTTTGGCAATGCAACACAAGAGACACTTACCCAAATTGACGAAAAGACATTTCTATCAGTGTTCGACGGCGTACCACAATTTTTCGTCAAAAAATCAGAATTAAGAAGTGGTGTATCTGTTATCTCCCTTCTTGCCGAAAAAACTAAGGTTTTTGCTTCAAAGGGCGAGTTGCGAAGAATGGTTCAAGGCGGAGGATTAAGTATCAATAAAGAAAAAATTGATGATACCGAACAGAGTATCAACACCGACAAACTATTAAATGATAAATATTTATTGATACAAAAGGGTAAGAAAAACTACACGTTGATTGTTTGTCAATAGTAATGAATGTTTCGGAATTTGTTGAAAAAATCAATCAGGGATTAAAAGCTGGACTTCCAGGCGAAAAAACGCATCGGATAATGCTTCCTAACCAAAGGAGTCTAACACCTACTAAAGATGACGACGCTAAGAAAAGTGCAGTGCTAATATTAGTTGATTTCAACAGCCAAGATCCAAACCTGACATTTATTGAACGCGCTAGATATGATGGCGTTCATAGTGGTCAAATAGCCTTCCCGGGTGGTAAGTTTGAAAAATCGAAAGATAGAACTTTAATTGATACAGCTATACGGGAAACATTTGAAGAAGTTGGGTATAAAGCCGTAGAGGGTCAAATTGTGTGTGAACTATCGAAACTTTATATAGAAGTAAGTAATACTGTTATTTATCCGTATGTCGCAATTGTTCCGCAATTGCCTGTGCTAAAGCCAAATAGCATTGAGGTTGAAGATGTTTTCTCGGTTCCCCTAAAAAAATTTACCAGCAAAAATATTAACAAAGGCTTATTTAAGGGACATGATTATATGGTTGAAGCCCCTTATTGGAACGTTAAAGGCAAAAGAATATGGGGAGCTACTGCAATGATGGTTGCCGAACTTGTTGGCTTGTTGAACGAAAACAATACAATATAATAAAGTCTAAATTAGTTGATACTGTTTAAAAACTATTCTGACAGTCGATAATTTACTGTAAACCCAAATTTTGCTCGTACCGTTCTAAAATAAGTCGATACCACCGGATTATCAATTGTGTGTTCGTAAAATGCGCGCACATTGAGGTTTTTGCTTAATTGGTAATCGGCACCGATTTTAAATGCATAATTGGTTTTTCCTGCTATCCGTTCAGAAACATTTGTTGATGAAAGATCAGTTTCATTTAACGCTAACTGGTGATTATATGTAACATTATCTCGTATTGAGAAGTCTCCAGTAATATTAACATTACTTACAAATTTTCGTTGTCCGCCACTCTTTGTTTTAAAAACTAATGGAACATCTTTAATTGTATACCCCGACCTAATGGTAAAATCCCAACTTCTAATTTCGGTTAATGTACTGTTTGTAAGATTAAGAGCAACATTCCTGTCTTTTTTGAAATTAACGCCTGAATTCATTCCATTTTTCCACGTTAAGTTTACACCTGTTAATGGATTAAATGATTCCTGGAAAGATACCGAGTTTGCAACAAACTCAGGAATAAAATATGTTCCCTCGATATTCATAATATCTGAAAAACCATCAGGACCTGCGATATAGTCGGGATTTGACTGATAGCTGCCTATCGAATAATTAGAGACATACGCATGTGTCAATGTTACGTTCCTAAAATATTTATTTATTGCTTTAATTTTACTAAGTCCTTTATAATCAATTCTCCAGTTCGGAGCAGCAGCTAAAATAGCTGGAACAATTTTACCCGGTCCTTTTTCAAAATTTTTAGGGTCGGTTCCTTCAAAAGCAGCCTTAAAAGCACTTCTTAATACATCAGGACTATTCTCGGTGTATCCTATTGGATAGCCTTCAAAATCTGTCCCGGGATCATATCCTTGATGATTTACTGCTCGATAGCGCGCTAGTTCCCACGCCACAATCTTTCTATACTCCATAAAATTTTCTATCGCTTCCGATCTGTATGTTTTGTTGCTCACTTTTTGAAATGAAGTACGTATAGCATTAAAAGAGTGCGTGAAATTGCCTTGGCTTTGACGATTGTAGTAAACATATTGTCCGTCGACTTGTTGAAAAACACCATCTATCGCATAATACTGTTTTGTATCATTTGATGTAGAGTTGTGCATCCAATCAAGTGTTATTTGCAAATCGGATAGTGGTTCAATAGTTGCTTTTAGAGTAAAGCGTTTAGCATAAGTTAGTGTGTATGGATTTACAATTGATTCGTCAATATTACTTGACATCCAATGATTGTCAAGAACGCGGTTAATAAATTCTTCGTCGGTTAATCCAAACAAGTAAGCCCAACCTGGTGCTGCGAAACCCTTATTTGATCCTAAAAAGTAGTTTGCCTCTTCTTTGTATCCATTTAAAATTGAACCTCTATCTTCATTGTACGAAAAATTTACGTTTTGCAAACCAGTTGAAATTCGTGTCAAGTATTCCATGGCAATGGAGAATGGACTTTGACCACGTTCACGTTTACCTCGGACAACTAAAACTCCGTTATCCACGTCTGTCTTGGGAATAATTGTTATTTTGTTAGCGTTGTCAACTATAACTTCAGTTTCTATTGTTTTGCCTTCGGCATCTTTCAGTTCAGCGGTTACATCAATCGTTTCTAATTTATGCAATATCTGACGCTTTTCTTCGGCCTGACATTTAATTCGTTCTTTTGTAAACTCAACATCAATTAAATCTTTCTCTTTAAATCGTGTATCTAACGGTTTTTTGAACTTTTTATGTACGTTATCAACATATTGAATAGAGGTAAATAGTCTGTTGAAATTCAGACCAATAGTTAACATACGATTGTTACTATTTTGAATTTGATTTCCAAACTCTGGTGGATTATTTCCTTCACGGTGTCCTATTCGCCAATCATATCTACCATTATAACTTGCTGTTGCTGAGGTCCAGCCCAATAGTGGAATTTTGTTAATCGGTATATTATATGTTATTTTTGTTGTATGATTATAATCCGAAGTAGTTCCTAGTTTCATAATGCTTGGCATAATCACTTCGTCCCTAAGCTTCTCATAATCAGACATCTCTTTGTCTAATCGTCCTTCAGGCTCATCAATTTGTGCAATAACGTTGCTTGTAAAATCAATTTTAATTCCGCGCGATAGGTTGTAACTTAAATTATAACCTCGTGTCCATCTAAAATCCTTGTTATATGAAGGATTAAAGATTTGATTTGGGTTATTAAGATTTCGTCGAAGCATCTCGTTATATTTTCTCTCAACTTGTGTAGTAAACGACACTTGAGTTGGAGCATATGAAAAGTTAAATTCTTTAATTAATGCAAAGGCTTTATTTTGTAGGAATCCAATCGACTTGAACGGTTCAACAACCCTGGGTCTGTTATTAAAAACATATCCTATCGTTCCAACATGTCGGCGTTGACTATTGAACTCTGTGTTAGGATCTTGCATAAACAAGTCGGTAAACGAATAACCAAATGTCCAGTGAGCTATCTCCCAAAAACGATTTTTCTGCGATGGTTTACCAATCTTCACATTAGTAAAATTAAGACTTTTACGTCTTGTATAATCTCGCGCTATTTGCTTAAGATCATCTTTTTCTTGGCGTGATAAGTTTGGATTTGCAAGTGTCGTTGCTAAAGGCATATCCTGATCTAACGGATTATACTCTGGCATGACAAATATCTCTCCATAGCCAAAATACATAGGAATCCTGACATTTGCCTTTTGTGGGAAGAATTTTCCAAGTTCGACGTTCGTCGAAATATCGTATTGGTTTATGTTTTCCATTTGGCGTTCCTGCATACGTTGTTCTAAAGAGCCAAAACCCGATTTAGAAGTACTTCCTGCAATAGTAACATTGGCAAAATCGGCAAGTTGTGTTGCAATGCGACCGATTGCAGCCCAACCTCCATCGTTGGCAAAATCGGTAAGAGCCAACTCATTTATCCAAACTTCAACCGATTTTGACAAACCATCATTTCTTGGGTTACGAATACCTATCATTATTGATTTTACCTCAGCCAAACTCGGATTCCCTTTTACTTTTACTCTGTTCTTACCATCAGGCACAACATATTCGGTCTGAAGATTTATTAAACTTCCCGATTCGGTCATTGCCAAATTACGCTTGTTTTTTACATCGCGTAAAGTTTCGAGTTTTACATCAAGCATGTTGCTCGATGGCCACACTTGATTACGACCCCATTGATTATCAGGATAAAGACCCGGTGGAGTAATATCTATTGGAATTTCGTACTCGTAGTAGTTTTCACGAAAATCGGTACCTATCCGTACAAACACATTTATATCATCTTTGTCTAACTGCCCGATATCGGGAATAGCCTCAGCGTGAATAAACATTTTAAGTTTACCATATCGCCTCATATCCATATCGATATTTTTGTAGACAGCTTTAGCATAACCATCTGGAAGATCTAAAACACGCATTGCAAGAGCCTGCTCGTTAAGTTGAGCAGATTGAGTACCACCGTAATCTATTTCTCTATCAACTCCCGGTGGCAAAACGTAGTTCACGGGTCTTCTCGAGGCATTCTCTTCAATATTTACAGTCAGTATATCAAATGAGGTTTGATCGAGATTTATATTTGGGTTTAAACTTTCCGAGTTTTCATCTAAAACATATTCATAACGTCTCCAATCGCTGCGAACCAAGTCTAATCGTGCAAAACGTAACACAACCGGTTGATCGAAGCCTGTAAGGAACATTCGCATAAATCTGATTGAACGGAAATCTGCAATTTCACCAATCTTATCATCTGGTTTTCTAATTGGAATTTTAAACTGATACCATTTTACCGATTTACTTACCCCGTTGGGCATTTTCATATTTACATTTACAACATCTGCTATGTTTTTCTTATGTTGCTCTAAGTTTTCTTTTGATAAATCGACTTTATATTGAAAATAGTTTTCTGATTGATTTAACGTAAAATCGTTATTTATATCTTCACCGTCAGGCAATGATGTTGACTGTGGTGTAAACTGCATGTTTGTATTAACTGGGGTATTATTCTGTGTGCCAGAATAATATCTGTAACGTTCCAAAATATTATCGGCAGTTAGAGGATTATCGTCAACACCCGGACCACGAAAATATTTAAAATCATCAGCCGAAGGATCTCTTCTAACCCTTTCTTTTACTGATTCAGGAATATTTGGATCAGCTAAAAACGGAGCCAAACGTTCTTGAAATTTGGCTAATTCGCCTTCGTTATTTAATCCATCTAAGCCCAAATCCTGATACTGACGAGCATTGGCATCAACATCAAATGCATTGGTTGTAGCTTGACGAGTTGAAACTATACCCCATGCTGTTTCTGTAACGTTGATTAACTCGGATGTTTTAGGTAATCCTTGTTCAAAACTCTTTCTTCCATCTTTCAGGACATCTTCACTAACATCGCCAAGATTGATATATAAAGAGGGGTTATCTGCCATCCGAACAATATCATTCTCAGCATCTTCTGCATAAGGGTCCATAAGCCAAAACTCAACAAATTCAACGTTCAGACTTTCAAAGTCAGGCGATGTTATTGCCCGTTGCATACCTCCCCAATTTCGTTCAGGCTCAATCAATTCTCCCTCACTGTTAATTCGTTCGAAATTATAGTTATTACTACCTCGTTGTCTAGGATAGTAGGCAATATTTAAAATACTTAGGTTATTATAAAAGCTTTCCTGGTTGTCAACATTCGGAAATAGTTGATTCTCGCGAAATTGACAAGTATAAAGACTCGACATTGCCGATTTACTTACTGGCGAACCATTTTCGTAAAACAGTGGGTCTATGATATACCAACTCATATGAGCGACTCTGCTTCTATAATCTAGATCATTTGGTGGCAAGTTGCTCTCTTCGAAAAGTCGTGGTGTCGAGGCTAAGGACCACTGGTATGGTTGTCTTAAGTCGATATTCGATGTTGCTCCTTCAAAATCGTCAATAAAGGCTTTGCCCTCTTTATCTATAACTTTATTGTGACCAGGTATTAAATGTGCAAATTCACCCTCTAAAGCTATAGACGAAGGAGCTTTAGTGCTTATTAAAGGTATTTTATCAACTAATTTTGTTAGGAAGGGCACTTCACTTCTATAGCTTGCATTCAAGCCCCATATAGTGTTATTTATAGGCTCATTACCCAAATTAACTTTTTTGGTGAAAGGATTTTCGCGTAAATTGAGAATGGTTGCTCCCATGTTAAATTTACTACCAAAATCGTATGTCATATTAGCACCTATAAGAGTTTTTGTCTGTATTGAAAACATTGTGTTGCTTTCAAGCTTAATTTGAACAGGGGTTCCACTCTCCATAATCGCAGGATTGGTAATGGTCAATCTACCCATCATGTAATCGACAGTATAATCACTATTTTCTTGAAGTACTCTTCCTCCGTGCGTTACACTTACAGAGCCTCTTGGAATATTCATTGCATTTAAAAGGATTTCAGCGCCCCCAGCCGACTTATATTCACCTTTTATCGCAAACTTGTTCTTTTCTGTATTTTGCCGTGCAACTGTCTTAGTTGAATCGTACAATTGCATAAAAACATATTTGTCGGCTTCCACCATGGCTTCACTGTTTGATGTTGGACCAAACTTATCTCGCAAATATCTGCCAAATGGCTCAAGAACAGGGAAATAAATCAATCCACGTTGTTCATCAATTGTCACTCCAGAAACAAAGTCAAACACTCCGTCGCCTTGAGTTGTTCGCTGGTTTTGTTGATCTAAGTTATCAAGGTTTAATATTCTTAATAGCTGTATTCCATCAACATTTGGATAATTTGGGGTAGCTAACGAAAAAACTTCACGACCTGTTTTAACATCATTATATACAATATCTAATATAAAATCTTCTCTGTTGATTTGAAACCCTCCCAAACGATACACGTTTTTCATCATCAGATTCCAGTTGGTATATGATGGACTAAAACTTGTTCCTTTTATCAGTTTTACAATAAGTGTCTTAGGAGACTCTATGTCACTTGAAAGCTCGCCTACCGAATTGGTAGAATTGCCATAAGTGTATTTATAAGATACTGCAAGTACTTCGTCTGATTTAAGTTGTGTATTTAATGATATGTATCCCAAAACAGTATTAACACGATATTCTGCCGGACTTAGTTTTCTTGCATTCTCAATTATTTCGTAGTCTCGACCTATGCGAAATCCTTGCGCTTCGAAACCCGCCATCACATTGGCAACTTGAGAAATATCGCGAATTTCAGGAATATCTTTTACCATGTCGTACAAAGTATTGGCGGTATTGCGTGGATTGTCAGCCTGACTTGGATTAATGTTAATACTCTGGTTTTGAAGATTCTCAACTCTGTTTTCAGCCAGGTCAAGAAAAGCAACCAGGTTTCTGGTGTTATCGGTAGTACCTTGTCTATTAAGCACCCAAACCTCGACATTTTGAACTGATATACCCGACTGAATTAATGGAAGATTTAACAGTGCATTTTCATAACTGTCGCGAAAATAGTGGTTTAAAAAATAGTGTCGGTTTTCATCATATTCATCAGCCTTGATATCGAACTTGGTTTTTTGTGCACCACCCTGAACTTCAATGGTTTTTGTTTCACTTTTTTGCTGTGAAAATACCGATGTTATGTTAAACTTTCCAAATTTAAGCTCAGTCAAAACACCCATAAGAGTCTGATTGCCACGAATCAATGAACTGGTAAGCGGTAACGACACATAACCGGCTTCAATTCGTTGTATAATATCATCTTCGTTACCTTTATACCTGATATTTACTTTATTCTCGAAATCAAAAGCAGCTTCGGTGTCGTATTTAATTTCTAATTCAAGATTTTCACCTATTCTACCATTTACGTTAATTTGGATATGCTCATCAAAGTCGAAAGTAACATTTCTTCGCATTGGCTCTGGAAGCGAGTAATTATCGGTTTGGTCATACTGGACAGCAAACGTTAAAGAAGCCTGTCCTCTGACCTTGATATCGATGGTATTACTTCCAAAAATTGTTTCAAAAAATTTGCCGCCAACATATAGCTTTGGTATCAAACCTCCCTGATGTTCAAAGTTTTCATTTCTCGCCCTCTCCGACCAATAGCTTTTTTCTGCTTTAGAAAAATCGTAATCAACGTACTCTTGGAGCGTCATTCGAACAGGCGGACGATAATCTACCTTACCGTTTATAGTACGTTTCAACAGATATTCTCCTGTAAGTGGATCATATACAACTTCGTCTGTAAGAGATTCTGGCAAATCCATCATCAGCGGAGATGTAAATTGCGTACTATCATACAACAGGCCACTATCATCTTCAAAGGGGAATACAAGATTTAATGTGTCGCTGCTGTTTACATGTTGAGCAACAGATAAAAGGGCATTAATAACAAGAAGGTTTGTTAAAAATATTTTGACAATATGTTTCAAAATCCGGATAGTAATATTGTTTATAACTGCTTGAGTGAAACCTTTATAAGATCTTCAACATTGGCAAAGGTCCTATTTTTAAGCTCTTTATTTAAAACTGTTTCTACTGCCTTTTTTGAAAATCCTAACATAACTAATGCAGATAACGCTTCATCACGTATAGTATTGTGTGACGGTGCAAACAATTCTTTTTGAGCAGGTGAAGTACCTAATTTATCTTTTAATTCAACAATAATTCGCTGAGCTGTTTTTAAGCCTATCCCTTTAACTGTTTTTAATACATCTACATCGCCGTTACTTATTGCTATTGTCAGCTCATCAGGATTCATAGAAGAAAGCATCATCCGCGCAGTACTGGGACCAATACCCGAAACTGTAATTAATTGTCTAAAAAGTTGTCTTTCCGAATCTTCAAAAAAACCAAACAAAAGTTGAGCATCTTCGCGTATTACCTGATGAATATATATTTTTATATCGTCACTACTTCCATTTGACTGAATTGATGAAAAAGTGTTAAGAGTGATATTGATATAGTATCCAATATTACCCGTATCTATAACAACAAACGTAGGTGTGATTTGTGAAATACGACCTCTTATAAATTCAAACATAGCGAAATATAGTTACACAATTAAGTTGGCAAAGTTATAATTTTTCGTCAAACAATTAAAACTACAGATAAAGTAAAACTAAAATATAAGAGCCTCAGTTAATAAGCTTGTCGAAAAGATCATTACAACACGAAATACACTGACAGACAGATTATCACTGATAAAGATTAAATAATCATTGTAATCCTTTGCATCCGTGTTATTTTTTTAACAAATCATTAACATTTATATCCCTTCATTATAAGCCCAACATATTTTACTGATATTAAACATATTATAAAAAAATGCGGAAAACACCTAAGATCTCTCCGTAAAAATACCTATTGCACCATAAAATTATTTTATTTTATTTTACACTATCAAAATGGCAATATATTAACTAAATATCAAGCGTTATGAAAAGAATTTTACTCTCAATTCTATTGTACTTGGCACTGTTTGTAACAGCTATAGCACAACAACAAGGCTTTAATTATCAAGCCGCCATACAAAAACAAGATGGCACCACACTTCAAAATCAAGAGGTTAATTTACGGATTAGTTTGATTGACCAAAGCGGCAATACCGTATATTACTCTGAAACACAAAACAGTACTACCAACAATCTTGGTATAGTTAACTTAATAGTAGGGCAAGGCACTACACTGTCCGGCGATTTCTCTACTATACCCTGG
>JGI24710J26742_10001134_pt1 | contig 24587 bp, 23 predicted proteins | sample BioPla2DNA2_FD_26742 | JGI IMG/M metagenome (IMG submission 26742) | reverse complement strand
AAGAAGGAATCGCGGTACGCTTCTATTGGACCTGCCGAGATGGACAGAATATTCTGCGCGATGATTAGGGTAGACACAAGCGTGATTAGGATATACAGCCGTAATTCCTCGTTTTCCGCCACGACGCGAAACCGCCGCAGAAGGAGGAGAAAAAACAGCTGAAAATTTACCCCGAACAGCCAGGTAAAAACGGCGATCACCATTTCCAGATACGTGGAGTTATAGTGTGCCACATTGGCATTTCGTATGGCAAATCCCCCGGTCCCTGCACTGCCGAACGAAATCAGGACGCTCTCAAAAAAATCCATGCCTCCCAATAACAAAAAGACGATCTGCAGTAAAAACAGCCCGATATAAATCGAGTACAGGATTTTTGCCGTTGTCCCGATCCGACTGACCAGTTTTCCGACCGTCGGTCCCGGCACTTCCGCACGAAGGATCTGAAACGATCGCTTATTCACACGGGGCATAATGGCTAAGGCAAAAACAAGAATCCCCATGCCACCCATAAACTGGGTAAAGCTGCGCCAAAACATGATGGAAGGCAAAAGCGCTTCCACATCGGCAATCATAGAAGAGCCTGTCGTTGTAAGCCCCGACACCGTCTCAAAAAACGCATCGGTAAATCCCGTCAGGGTGCCGGTTAGCATATACGGAAACGCGCCGGTAACAGAAAGCGCGATCCACACAAGGGTGACAATAATCAGACCGTCTTTCGGATACAGCACTTTTTTTTCCGGCGGGCGAAACGACAGGGGTTTACCGATCGCAAGCGTAGCCAGACTGCACAACAACCAGCTCCCTGCCGTACCTTCCCGGTAAAACAACGAAACAAACAGGGGCAATAAAAACAATAGCGATTGGATTTGCAGTATACGCCCAATCGTATGGACGATCATCCGCTTATTCATACGCCCCCCTAATCTTAATCGTCAATGAGCTCCCGTATGTCTTTCACGCCGGATTTGCTCGTAACCAGGATCGCCCGGTCACCGGGATGCAGTTTCATTTCTCCGGTTGGAAAGAGTATCTCTCTTTTTCGTACCACATACACCAAAAGGCTGTCGCGTGAAATATTCAGATCTTTAAGCGGTATATTGGTAATACCGGCATTTTCGCCTATCTGGAACTCCAGTGCTTCGACCCGGTTATCCACCATTTTATACAAAGTGAGAATTTCGCTGCCGGGACGGTGATCATGCGCACGGACCGCACGGACAATCAGATTTGCCATCAGGTTTTTCGGTGTCACAATGGTCTGCAGTCCGACATCATGCAATATCTTGAGCAGAGAAGTACGATTCACCTTCGTGATAATCCGCGGCACTTCCTTGCTGGCCGCATACATGGACAAGAGAATATTCTCTTCATCGATTCCCGTTAAAGCCAGAACCGCATCGTAGTGTTCAATCCCCTCGGCGTCCAGAAGTTCCTGATTCGTTCCGTCTCCGCGAATAATAACCGCTTCGGGAAAGACGACGGCCAGTTCCTCGGCCCGATCCTTATCCATCTCCAGGATCTTCACTCGTTTGCCTGCGCGCAAGAGCCGCTTGGTAATATACTGGGTGATCCGTCCGCCGCCCACGATAAAAACACCCTGAATCCGTTCTTTGCTGAATCCCAGGGCCCGGCTGTATTCGTACAGCGCCTTTGTGCTGCCGGTGACATAGATTTCATCGCCGTCCTGCAGAACAAAATCACCGCGCGGAATGGTTACATCGCCATCGCGTGTCACGATACAAACAAGAATCTGAAGGCCTAATCCGGGCAACTGACTGAGTGACTTGCCGTCCAAGAGGCTGTCTTTTTCTACCCGGGTTTCCACCATCTGTACGCGCCCGCCGGCAAAGATTTCCACATCCAGCGCCTGCGGGAACTTCAGAATGCGTTCAATATCAATCGCGGCCGCCTGATCGGGGTTAATGACCAGATCGATGCCGAGCTTTTCTATCATAAACTCCAAATGTTCCGAATATTCCGGACTGCGTACCCGCGCAATCGCAAATCCCGCCCCCATCTGCTTGGCCATGAGTGCGGAGATAATATTGATTTCATCGGATTCCGTCACCGACAAAAACATATCGGAGGTTGCCACATTGGCATCCTGCAAAGTATCGTAGTTCGTACCGGTTCCTTCAAATGCGATAATATCATATGAATTTGTCAGGGTTTCCACCACCTGCGGATTTTTATCAATCAGCGTGATATCGTTGCCTTCTTCCGACAGATGTTCGATCAGGGTTTCTCCGACCTTTCCACCCCCGATAATCATTATATGCATAATGATCTCCTTTCCGTATGATTCGCATTATATCAAGCCGCAAAGCCAACAGCAAGACACCCCCGGAGGGGACGCCTCGGGCACCATGAAATCCGGCACGCGTTTGCGTTTATCGCTGTCCGCCGAAGAAGTAGCTCGCAGATGGTTTGCATGCCGGATGAAATAGACGCCTATTCAACAGGAAGAGATGTATAGAAAAGATATAAAAAGCCCGCTTTCGCGGGCGTTCGGATCAGAAAAGAGGCGGTTTTTTGGAAATGTATTACGTAGTTTGACGGACGTTTGGCGCGTGGCCGGGCAATCGCTTCTTAGCCAATCGCAGAAATACACTGTGCTCTTGGAGAAGCTTTGCATGAGTCTTGCATTGCGTTTTGAAAAGCATCAAAACGCGCAAGGCTTGCAACAGGACCGGCCACTACAATCGCCGCTACAAGTACAAATCTTCCTCTTCACCCGCGGGGCACGCCGCAGGCCCCTCACTATTCTTTGTTTGTTGTTTCGATCGGTACGGTTTCCTTTGTGTACTTCCAGATTTTGTACCGGTCCAATACCTCGTAAAGTTGTTTCAGAATATAGCCGAGTATCATGGCATCATCCAGAAAGCCCAGTCCGAAGATAAAATCCGGCACGAGGTCAATCGGCGATACCAAATACACGAGGCCTGCTATGATAAACAGGACAGAACCCTTGTTTATATCGCGATAGCTTCCCTTTTTATAGTCGGAAAGCAGGCTGATCAATACTTTTATGTCCGCATACATTTGTCGTATGCCTAATTTACGGCTTTTTCCTTCCGAATCGCGCAAAAGCTCTTCCATTTTGTCACGATCGTTGTATATTTTTTGCGCGCGCGGGCGCAAGCGATCCAATATGGATGCCGGTCGTATAGCCATCGATGTCACCTTCCTCTGGATCATATATACCCACAGCAGAGTTTGTTATTCATGGGACGTTTTGTACTGGTTCTTGTGTGTAACTCCTTTTTTACGAAACTCCCGGAACAACAAAGGGAATAAGACAAATCCCTTCAGGGATGCCGTTAACGCAATCGCAGAGAAAATCCCCGCCAGACCGAACAATCTGCGCAATCCGAACGCAAGCGGTACACGCAGTGCATTGCCAAGAATCCCCCCCGCACTGGGAATAATGGTGTTTCCCATTCCCTGAAACACGCCTGTCGCGGTATAGTCCAGACTCATGGGAATCTGGCAGAGACCGGCAATGATCATATACAAAGCGCCGGCCCGCAAGGCTTCGGCATTGTCAGCGACAAACAAACGCATTAAAGGATTGGCAAACCCGATCAAAAGGATGCTGGCAAACAAACCCACCCCGCAGCCGACCAAGGTCCCGATACGCAAGCCACCCCGCACTCTTTCATATTGTCCGGCTCCGTAGTTTTGTGCAGTGAAGGCCGTTAAGCCGCTGGAAAGACCCATCATAGACAACCAGCCGACCGATTCGATCTGCACACCGACGCCATATGCGGCAAAGGGACCGGCACCATATTCAGCCACCAGCCTGGACAATAGCGCCGAGACCATGGCAAAAAAGATCGACTGCAAGGCAGCCGGCAAGCCCCAACCGGCAATTTTTCGCACCGCCGAAACGCGTATGCGAAAAAATGCATTGTGCACTCCGAACTTATCCCGCCAGGCGCGGTACAAAAACAAAAGCGTAATTACACCTTGTGCCACAACCGTTGCAACTGCAGCCCCTGCTACGCCCCAGCCGGCCAGAAAAATCAGAATCGGATCCAATACAATATTGGTTACCAAGCCGATGGAATTCAGTATAAACGGGGTTCGGCTATTGCCGGCACCCGTAAAAATCCCCGTGAAAACGGAGTTCAGAAAAGAGAAGGGAATCCCCAGCGCCACGATCCGCAAATACTGCAAACCCAGACGGTTGACTTCCGGGTCTTCTATCGCAAAAAAAGCGATGACTTGCGTACTGCCCGGCAATAGCAGCAGCACATACAAAAGGGAACCCAATAACGCCATAACAAGACCGCTTGCAATCCAGCGGCCCAGCATTTTTTCATTTTTGGCTCCTGTATACTGTCCGACGCCGATTTCTGTACCGATGCGGGCAATCAGCGCCAAAGAATTGGCAATCCATAGCACATAACCGGACATGCCCGCTGCCGCCACCCATTCGGTTGAGCCTTGCCCCAGCCAAAACATATCCAGCAGCTGATACGACATTTGTATAAAGCCCGTTGCCATAATCGGCAAAGAAAGCCTGGCAATCCGCGAAAGGATCGGCCCCTTGGTCAAATCGTTCTGTGTCATTGAAAAACCTCCGCAACTCATTATACACAATTCTGACAAGATTAAATCCCATCGCCTATGGTATAGTAAACAAAAGGAGGTAAGCGGATGGCAACCATTTTACTTGTAGAAGACGAACGCGGCATTTCCGATATTGTGCGCGCTTATCTGGAGAAGGAAAACTATACGGTACTGCAGGCTTTTGACGGCGAAGAAGCGCTGCAACTTTTCGGATCCCAACCGATTGACGCCGTTATTCTGGATTTGATGCTGCCGAAGATTCCCGGTGAAGAGGTTTGTTCCCGTATCCGGAGCCGCTCCGATCTGCCGATTCTCATGCTTACAGCCAAGGGCGATCTGGATGACAAAGTTGCAGGCTTCCAGCTGGGAGCCGATGATTATCTCTCCAAACCTTTTGAGCCCCGTGAATTGATCGAAAGAATCCGCGCCCTGCTCCGGCGCGCCCGCCGCGGCCAGCCCAAGGCCGCCGTGATTGCCTTATTAGACGGAACGGTTCTCGTCTACCCCGAAACCATGCGCGTCACCAAAGACGGAGAAGACATTTTTCTGACCACCAATGAATTCAAAATCCTGAATACCCTTTTGTCCAATCCCAACAAAGTGTTCACACGCGAAGAAATAATTTCCCTGGCATTCGGTATGGAATACGATGCCTACGACCGCGCTATCGACACCCATATCAAAAACATCCGCGCCAAACTGGAAAACGACCCCCGGCATCCGGAAATCATCAAAACCGTATACGGAACCGGCTACAAGGCGGGTACTCCCTATGACACTGCGAAATAGAATCCTCGTCTCCATCCTGGCCGGCGTGCTCGGTTCGATCTTTCTTCTGGGCGCCATTCTGATGGTTCGGGTGCATAAAAACTTTGAGCGCTATCTCATGCTCGAACAGCAACTGCAAATGGCTAATCTGGTAGAAGAAATCCAGACCGTCTATCTGAACAACGCCCCCTCCTCCCGGGAGCTGGAACGGCTGGCTGAAGCCGAACACATCTATTTGCGCCTGTACGATACAGACGGCAATCTCCTGCAGTCGTATGACGGAATTCCATCAGAAAGTACCATGCATGGCCATTATGTGGAAAACACCGTTCCTGTACTGAATACCTATCGGCAGCAGATCGGCACCATGGAGATCGGCTATTGGGATCATTCCCTTTTGAGTCAGACCGCCGCCAATTTCACGCGCTCCCTTACCGTCTCCACCCTGCTCGCCATGCTCGCTGCCTTTGTGATGGCCTTTTTCAGCAGCTTCTATATCAGCCGGCGGATCACCCGGCCGGTGGAAGAAATTATGGCACAAACGGAGAAAATCCGGCAGGGCGATTTTTCCTTGCGTCCCGCACCGCAGGGGTTTGCCGTCGAATTCGATCAACTCACAGACAATATCAATACGCTGTCCGACACCCTGAAAACACAGGAAAGCTCCCGTAAAAAATACGCCCAGGATATCGCCCATGAGCTGAAAACGCCCGTCACGGCGCTGAATCTGCATGTATCAGCCATGTTAGACGGCATATTGCCTGCCAATGAGGAAAATCTCCGAGCGATCCGCTATGAAATTACCCGCTTAAACCGCATGACCGAAATGCTGAAGTCCACCTTTGATGCGCAGGAAAGTACCGACCGGATCCATATCGAATCGGTTGACTGCACCGCACTGCTTAACGAACTGGCCGACTCTTTGCGTCCCATGCTGAACAAAGACCGGGTGCAGATTACACTCTCGGTTCCCGCTGAACTTGTCACAGAAACCGACAAGGAAAAGCTCCGGCAGATACTCTATAATTTGTTGTCCAATGCAAAAAAAGCGGTCGACCAGGGCGGCCGGATCCGGATCGAAGGACACAAAACGAAAAAGGATATTGTTCTGACCGTTGCGGATGACGGCATCGGGATTCGTTCGGTGGATCTTCCGCATATATTCGATCGCTTCTATCGCGCGGACACGGCCCGGAACACAAAAAAAGGCGGAACCGGTTTAGGTCTCGCCATCGTCAAATCGCATATCCAGTCTCTGCACGGTACCATTCGCGTAGAGAGCACGCCCGGAGAAGGCAGCCGGTTTACGATTACCCTGCCCCTCTACTGGCCCGGGCAAGAAAAGAACCCGGCTTCTTCATAAAAAGAAGCCGGGTTTTATTCTCTATGCGTTTTCGTCGCTAAACAGCTCCAGAAGGGCTTCATATCCCCGTTCTTTCATTTGGTCTTTGGGTACAAAGTCCAATGCGGCGCCATTGATACAGTAGCGTAATCCCCCTTGGTCCCGGGGTCCGTCGGGAAAGACATGTCCCAGATGCGAGTCGCCTTCTTTGCTGCGCACCTCCGTACGCCGCTGCCACAATTTGTGATCGTCTTTTTCCACCAGGTCTGTGATGGGTCGGGTAAAGCTCGGCCAGCCGCAGCCGGCGTCATATTGATCCCGCGAAGAGAACAGCGGCTCCCCGGATACAATGTCTACATAAATGCCGTCTTCTCCAAACTGATTGTACGCATGGGAATGCGGGGCTTCCGTCCCTTCTTCCTGGGTGACTCTATACTGCAGTTCATTTAGTTCTTTTAGTCTTTTTTCTTTTTCTTTCGGGTTCAACAGGTTTCCTCCTCAGCAAAATGAGTCCGGCGATACCGAGAATCACAAACACCAGACTGACAAGCTGCGCAATGCGCAGATGGAAAAAGTACAGGCTGTCGGTACGCAGGCCTTCGATAAAGAAACGGGCGGTGCCGTATACAATGCCGTAAATCGCCATCAGCTCCCCGGGGTGTTTTCTTTTGTTCTTTCCGTACCACCACAAAAACACAAACAGAGCAAAGGTGACAATGGATTCATACAAGAAAGTGGGATGAACTGTCGTTCCGTTGATCCACATCCCCCAAGGGAGGTCTGTAGGGCCGCCATAAGCTTCCTGATTAAAAAAGTTCCCCCAGCGTCCGATCGACTGGCCTAAAGCAAGGCCCGGCATCGCCGCGTCGGCAAGGTTCAAAAAGGGCAGCTTCTTTTTTCTGGCATACAGATACGCAACCAGTACAGCTGCCAATATACCGCCGTGAATAGCCAGGCCGCCTTCGCGTATATTGATAATCTGTGCAGGATGTGCAAGATAATAATCCAGGCTGAACAATACATAATAGAGCCTCGCCCCGATGATCGCCGCCACGATAGCCCAAATCATCATGGAAGAGAAGTCATCTTCGGATACCCCAAAACGTTCCGCCATTTTTCCGCCGACAAAGACACCCAGAAAGATACCGACCGCAATCAATACGCCATACCACATGATGTCGATGCCGAACAGGGAAAAGATCACCCGATTGGCGGGCGGTGTGATAAAAGCGATCATACCGTCTCCGTAAGAGCCATGCCGCTGGATGTACCCAGGCGGGTGGCGCCCGCTTCGATCATCTTTATGGCCGTCTCCTTATCCCGGATCCCTCCGGATGCTTTTACTTCGGCTTGAGCTCCCACCGTTTCTTTCATCCACTGCACAGCGTTTACGGTTGCGCCGCCGGTGGAAAAACCGGTGGATGTTTTTACAAAGTCTGCGCCGGCCTCGACGGCCATACGCGATGCGGTCCGTATTTCCTCCTCGGTCAATAAGCAGGTTTCCAAAATCACTTTCAGTATGCGCCCTTCACTCGCCGCACGCACCGCGCGGATATCTTCTTCCACATAGGCTGTATCGCCTTCTTTTAAAGCGCCTACGGCAAGCACCATATCCACTTCATCGGCGCCTGCCTCCACAGCTTCCCTGGCTTCTGCCGCTTTCTGAGCCGTTGTGTTATAGCCCAACGGAAAGCCGATCACCGTACATACGACCGTATCGGTTTTTTGCAATTGTTCTTTTGCCAGCGGAACAAAGCGCGGCGGTATACACACGGCTTTAAAGTTCCGTTCTTTTGCTTCTTCGCACAGCGCGCGGATATCCGCCGCCGTCGCCTCGGGTTTTAATAAAGTATGATCAATCATTCTTCGTAAGTCCATGATTCCTCCTGTAAAGAACTGCCATCCAAAGGGCGCAGAAAATGAGAAACAGCGCCAGTATTCTCCCGAACAGATAAATGAACAAGTCCTGCGGGAGCATTCGTATCATCATATCGGTTTGCGGATTGAGTATCCACAAATCATTCCAAAAAAATATTTCGTGAAAACGCACAAAGGCCGTGTCAAACGAGCGCGCCATCCAAACGCCGCCGGCTCCCAGCAATAAGAGGAGAACACCGATACTTGCCATAGCGGTACGGCGAAAGCGGTACAGGCCCTTTTTCTTTTGTGCAAATCGGGCAGACAGCCAGCAAAAAAGCAGCCCGATACCCGCCAGTGGCAATGTGAGAAGAATCAACAAACGCACATCGCGCATATGATGGATTTCCCGTTCATTGAAGTGTTTTTCCAGACGCTCCTCGCCGCCGATCTGTATATAGCGAATCAGATCTTTGGTAATGATCTCCAGCTCCTGTGCATCTTTTCCGATATAGGCATAATCATTTCGGTCGGCCCGAAACGCGCGATAAAAGCCTAAATCCGAAAAATTCAGCCAAAAACTGAGCACCAGCGCCAATATAATGGCCCCGGTGCCGAATAGAACCCCCGCTGTTCTTATGCCTCTTCGGGATTCCAATTGTGATAGACCTCCTGCACATCGTCGTTTTCTTCCAGTACATCAATCAGTTTTTCCATATTGATCCGGTTTTTTTCATCCTGAATAACGGCGGATGTCGTCGGCAGAAACGCAAGATCCAGACGCTCAAATTCGATCCCTGCAGACAAAAGCTGCTGTTTGACCGCATTGAAATGCTCCACATCGGTCTGTACTTCGTAATACCCTTCTTCATGCAGCACATCTTCGGCGCCGGCGTCGATCGCATGCATAAAAAAGTCATCTTCCGGCATGCTCTTTTCATCGGCAATCAACACACCTTTTCGTTCAAAGAGGAACGTTACCGAACCCGTCTGGCCCAGATTGCCGCCGTATTTGTCAAAGGCGTGACGAATATCCGGCGCGGTCCGGTTTCGGTTATCGGTCAGGCACTGTACAATCACGGCGACCCCTTCCGGTCCATAACCTTCATACCATACTTCTTCATAATGCGTATCGGCATCTTCTCCTGCTGCCCGCTTAATCGCGCGTTCGATATTATCATTGGGCATATTTTCGGCTTTCGCCTTGTCGATCGCCGACTGTAACGCCGGATTGTAGGAAGGATCGGTTCCGCCTTCTTTCACCGCCACAGAAATCATACGGGACAATTTCGTAAAGATCTGTCCCCTGCGCGCATCTTCTTTTCCCTTTTTGTTCTTAATATTGTTCCACTTGGAATGTCCTGCCATCTGTTTTCCTCTCAGTCACAAATTTGATAGTCTTTCCTTAATAAGGAAGCGTACACACAATCGCCTTCAATATAATTGAAGCCCATTTCTTCCGCCATCTCTATGATCTCCCTGTCATAGCTGCCCGGCTGGAAAAAGAGATTCCGGATCCCTTTTTCTCTGGCCGCTTCAAGTATCGGCGGCACATGTGACGGTCCGATGATGATATCGATCGCATCGATCGGTTCTGATATGTTCTGTAAAGATGCGAATATCTTTTCTCCGTCGATTTCCTCATAATTCGGATTCACACCATATACAGTATAGCCTTTTTCTTTCATTTGTCTCCATATTTTGTAACCGTACCGGTCTTTTTTTGGCGTTACGCCAATAATCGCCCAATTTCTGAGTTGAAGCATTTCGTCCTTATTCATCATCGTCTCCTTTCAATGGTTTATTCAGCCAAACCGGCTCCCCTTCCCGGACAAGGGCCGTGCCGGCGGTGATCGATGCAATTTCCTGATCCCATGCGGCAATCTCCTGCCATTCCACATAGAACCGGACTTCCACCTGTTCGGTGTAAATAATATCTGCAATCGGTATACCGGCGGTTTCCAGTTTATACTGCAAACTCCCCCAGTATCCATAATCCAGTCTGACAACCCTCTCTATAGCAGGGACCCGCAAAACAAGGCCGGATGCATCCAAGGCAATCGCCGCTGTATGCGAATAGGCGCGGGCCAGACCGCCCGTACCCAGTAAAACCCCGCCAAAATACCGGACGGCTACACAGCAGACATTGGTGATGCCTCTTCCTTCCAATACGGCAAGCATCGGGAGGCCGGCGGTTCCTTGCGGTTCTCTGTCATCGTCCGCCCGCTTGTGAATGCCCCCTTCTCCGATAATCCATGCGCTGCAATAATGGCGCGCCTGCGGATACTGTTCCTTGCATTCTTCAATAAACGCTTTGCAGGCCGCTTCGTTTTCCACCCGATCCACCAGACCGATAAAGCGGGATTTCTGTACGGTAAATGAAGCGACTCCTTTTTTTGCTACCGTTTTATAGCTGTCTTTCATCGCTCCTCCCGCTCCCAGCGTTTCAGCCTGGCCTTTTGACTGTTTGTCAGATAGGCACAAAAACGTGCGCCCTCTGCTTCATAGTCTACGGTAAAAAAGTCCATATGATGAAATCGGCGCAAAAAATCCTCCTGCCGGGCATACGGTACATGCCAGACATAGGCGCCTTCCGGATACAGCATGCTTTCGATCTTTTCGGCTACCCGCCGGATATCCGCCTCCTGTTTGGCGGAAATCCACAAGCGATTGGGGAGCCGTTTGTCTGCTATGCTGTACTCGCTGTCGATCCGGTCTGTTTTATTGATCAGGGTCATGCGGGGAATACCGATGCTGTCCAGGCGCCGCAGCATGTCCATTGTTGTATCAATTTGCAATTCTATGGTCTCTGAAGATCCGTCGATAACATGTAGTATCAGATCTGCATGGACGATTTCTTCCAGTGTGGATTGAAACGCTTCAATAAACTCCGTTGGCAGATCGCTGACAAATCCGACCGTATCCATTAATACATAGGAAGCCCCTCCGGGGAGAACGGCGTGCCGATGAGCCGTGCTCAAGGTTTCAAACAAGCGGTTTCGTACCGACACTTCCTTTTTTTCAGGGCCGCCTCCCAAGGCATGCAGTCCGTTTAAAACCGTCGACTTTCCTGCATTTGTATAACCGATCAGTGCGACAACCGGCAGAGGTCCCCTCCGCCGGCGTCCACTTTTTATGCGACGGGTTTTCTCCGCCCCAGACAGGGCGCGTTTGATTTGCTGCATTTCTCTTTGAATATGGCGGCGGTCGGTTTCCAATTGCTGCTCCCCGGGTCCTCTTGTCCCGATTCCGCCTCCGGTTCGGGACAAATACGAGCGATAACCGGTTAAACGCGGCAGACGATAGCGCAATTGCGCCAGTTTAACCTGCAGCTTCCCTTCCCGATCGCTAGCGCGATTTGCAAATATATCCAGGATCACATGCGTCCGGTCAATAATTTTACACCCCAGAGCCTCTTCCAGATTCCGTATCTGTGAACCGGACAGCTCCACATTGAAACAAACGGCGTCGATCGCATGCGGGGAAATCATTGCTTTGATTGCATCGACTTTTCCGCTTCCGATCACGGTGGCAGGATGCATCTTTTGCAGAGCCTGTTCCACCTGTATCACCACTTCAGCATCGGCGGCTTCAATTAACGAGACGAATTCTTCCGTCTTTTCTTTTATATTGTTTTCGGAATTTCTTTCATATGCAGTGACGGCAATAACCCGTTCCAATTCTTAACCACCTCTTTTTCCCATTATACCCAATCCGGTGCCATGGCTTCCATCGGCTGTGCTATAATACGAATATGACGCCTGAAGGAGGTCAAAATGACACAGAAAAACAGACGGCGCTCACCCGGAAGCATACTATCCAAGTTTCTGAAAGTTATCTTTCTGGCCTTACTGATCGTATTGCTTTTAGGCGCGGGCAGCCTGGGCATAGCCGTCCTGAATATCGTGCAGGATGCACCGGACATCAGCACGGAAAATATAAACAGCATGCTGACGGAAAACTCCGTTATCGTCGATCCCTCCGGCCGGCAACTGGAGCTGATCCAAACGGAAGAATTCCGCCGCATTATCGAGATTGACGAAATGCCCGATCATTTGAAAAAAGCCGTTATATCCGTTGAAGACGAACGGTTTTACAGCAATATGGGGGTCGATCCGCAAGGGATTGTCAAAAGTGCGATCGACAACTTCCGCGCCGGTGACATTGTACGTGGCGGAAGTACCATTACCCAGCAGCTGGTTAAGCTGATGTATCTGTCCGACGAACAGACGATTGAACGGAAGCTGAAGGAAGCGTATCTGGCCGTACAGCTCACCGAAGCCATGCCGAAAGACAAGATACTGGAAGCCTATCTGAACCGCATCTTTCTGGGACAGGGAGCCTACGGTGTGGAAGCGGCGGCACAGATCTATTTTTCCAAACACGCAAAAGATCTTACCATCGGTGAATCGGCGGCACTCGCAAGTATCATCAACTCGCCTTCCAACAATGCCCTGTATAAAACCATTGCCCCTTCCCAGGTGGAAGAAGGCGATCGCGTGGTCGGAGAGATCCTGATCGAAAACGAAAAATACATAGCGGTATACAATCCTGACCAGGAAGAACGCCGCCAGTATGTACTCTCCAATATGCTCGAACAGGGAATGATCACCCAGGAAGAACACGATGCCGCCCTGCAAGAAGATATGTTTGTCGCCCTCGATCCGCCGGAACGAAAAACCGAGGAGGTGTCTTCCTACTTTACCGACTTTGTCAAACAGCAGGTTGTACAGGAACTGATGGATCAACTCGGTTATTCACGCGAAGAGGCCGTAGACAAACTGTACAACGGCGGTCTGGTAATTACTGCAACTATCGATGTAGACATGCAGCAAAAGCTGGATATGCTCTACGATGAATTTACCGAGCTGCTGCTCTCCGGTGATTATCTGAACTGGAGTGAACCCGGTTTCATCCGCTGGAATCAGACCGATAGCGGCAATATCCTGAATGCAAACAATAATATTGCCTATTTCCATAAGGACAATCTGCTTACCGAAGACAATCGCGCGTATCTCTCCGAAGGAAGCTACCGGATCGAAAACGGTCTGCATATTGACTCCGACAAAATGGTGCTGCGAAACAATACCATCGACATCGCCGATGTCTGGACCCGCAGCGAGGAGAACAATCTGGTCACCCATCGGGTTGGCGGCTATGAATTCGATGAAGGCGATGTCTCGGAAAACGAAGAGGGCGTTATCACCATCTCGCAGCGTTTTCTGGATGAAAACCCCGACTTCTATGAAATAAACGAAGAAGGCAGCCTTCTGATCTCCACCGACTACTTCTCCTACGATGAGATCGGTGTACTGCAACCGCAGGTCACCACCGTCATAATGGATCAAACGACCGGGCAGATCAAAGCGATGCGGGGCGGCCGCGGAACAACCGGCTCCAGCATACTCAACCGGGCCACGCAGTCTCCCCGTCAGCCGGGTTCCACCATGAAACCCCTGGCCACTTATCTACCGGCTTTGGACAACGGCTATACGGCAGCTACCCCGATCGATGATGTGCCCTATTATCGCGAAGAAGACGGACAGCGCTGGCCCACCAACTGGGACTTCCGCTATCAGGGTATCGTCTCGCTGCGAACCTCCATTATCGGTTCCATGAATGTCAATGCCGTACGGACCCTGGAAGATGTAGGATTGCAAACCTCGCAGAGCTATCTGCAGAAAATGCATCTCATCGACCCGATTCATCCGGAAAACGACAATTTCGTGACGCGGGATGAAGACCCGTATGCCAACGATGAAAACCTTGCAGCCATGGGCCTGGGCGGGATGGTGCACGGATTCACCAATCTGGAACTCACCTCGGCCTATAACAGCATCGCTAACGACGGAACGTATGTGGAGCCGGTCTCGTTTTCCAAAATCGAAGATACACGCGGAAATCTCATACTGGACAATCAGCCCGAACGCACTGAAGTCGTATCCCCGCAAACCGCGTTTATCATGAAGGATATCCTGCGTAATCTGACCGATGCCAGCGTCATACAGACCGTTAAGATCGACGGGATCGACACCGCCGGCAAGACCGGTACCTCCGGTACAACCACACGCAATATCGACTCCTGGTTTGTGGGATTCACCCCGTATCTGACCGCCGGTGTTTGGATTGGATCCGACGACCCGAATAATGTGTTCATCGATGAAGTCTCATCCTATGCTGTCCGATTCTGGGGCATTGTGATGCGCAGTATGCACGAAGGCTATGAAGACAAAACCTTCGATATTCCGGAAGGCATCGTGGAAGCACAGGTTTGTACGCAAAGCGGAAAGAAACCTACCTCCCTCTGCTACGCAGACCCGCGCGGGACCGTGCGAACCGAATACTTTGTCCGAGGTACCGAACCCGTGGAAGAATGCGATGCGCACGTAAGCGCACGGGTAGACCGATCTACCAATCGCCTGGCCACGCAGTTCTGTCCGGAAAATCTTGTCGTAAACCGGGTCTTCGTGAAAAGACCGAAACCCTATGTCCCCTCAGAAAATGAAGGCATACTGCCCGATGACTGGGCCTATACACTGCCTACCACGTACTGCCATGTGCATACACAGCCGGCACAGACCGAACCGCCGGAAACCGAACCCGCGGAAACCGAAGAAACCACGGAACCGGACACCGACACACCGCAAACCGATCCGCCGCAAACGGAACCACCGCAGACCGATCCGCCGCAGACCGATCCGCCGGCAGACGGAGACGAATAGAATAAAAGGACGGCAAGAGCACATCTTGCCGTCCTTTTTATTTGTATCAGACGCTCATTACACAGAAGGAAACCGGGGTCTTTTTCATAACGCAAACGAAGGTGTTTTTCTTTTATTCATACGCTATACGACCCAAGCATTTGATTTTCCTCATTGCGTCATTGTACGCAGACACCAAAACCATATCCGGTATAACTCTTTTTACNCCCTCTTTTTCGTTATTTGCCCTTTATTCTTTCGATGTCTTCGTTTTTACGCACCTTACAATTTTTTATTGGAGAAGTGCATCGTTTTCCGCCATTCTTCATAAGAGTCTTGATAATCCACGCTTTTATATGTCTATTTCTTCTTTTTTATTCCTTTTTTCGGCGTTTTTCTTGTTACTTTTTTGTAACCTTATGATTTCAACGCTTCCTAAAAGTCGTTTTGTGTCTATTCCGTAATATTTGTGCAAAAGTCCTAATCATTTTTTGCGAATGGCCACAAATAACAATCTAAAATCAGCTTAATGATTGACGAACAAAAACTAACACGTATAATTAGTTATGGATTTAGACAAGGAGGATGTTGAATGACAGAGAAGTCAAAGCTAAAACAGTCTATTGCCATGCTGGTTGTCGTCACTTTGCTGACAACAGGGGTTACTTCCTACGCAGCCATGACAAGACAAAAAGAACTGACCGTTCTTAAAGATAATGAAGTACACGAAGTGTCAACACGAGCCAATACTGTGGGGGAATTGCTCGACGAATTAGGCTACATAGCCAGCGATCGAACCATTCTGAATATGCCGGCCGATGCCGAAATAACCGACTATATGGAAATCGTCGTAACAACAAAAAACACCGTTGAACTGCATTTGCGTGGCGTTTCCAAGGAAATCCACACCCAGGCAAACACGGTCGGCGAGTTCCTGGATGAACAGGGCTTCACAGCCGGAGAAAACGACCTCGTTTATCCCGATCTGCAGACCCCTGTAAAGGATCACATGACGGTCACCGTCGACACCATCGTAACCGAAGAAGAAGTGGAAGAAGAATCCATTCCGTACGAAACGGAATACCGGGCAACCGATGATCTGTACGAAGGCGAAACACGCGTTGCACAGGAAGGTGAAGACGGAACCCGACAGTTTATCACACAAACCATTCGGCACAATGGCCGAAGAGTTTCGGCCAATACACAGGAAATCATCACAAAAGAGCCGGTTACCCATATCATTGAAGAAGGCACCCTCGTATATGTAGAGCCTGTACAGGAAGCACAAAGTTCAAGCAGCAGCTCTTCCTATACCGAATCCGCCGCGACAGAAGCAAGTTACAGCAATGCGGGCGGTTGGATGGACTTCACCGCAACCGCTTATGACCCGACCGTCGGCGATACGACCCGTATGGGAACCCCCGCACGTGTGGGTGTCATCGCGGTAGACCCGAGTGTTATTCCTTTGGGATCCACCGTTGAAGTAGAAGGTTACGGCGTTTACAGTGCCGAAGATACCGGCGGTGCCATTAACGGAAGAAAGATTGATATATTCCTTTCTTCCCATCAGGAAGCTATCAATTTCGGGGTTCGCTCCGTGCGCGTGCGAATTCTGAATTAACCGTATCACCCTCTTTTCCCCTTTGAAAAAGGAGGCAGCCAAGCTGCCTCCTTTTTCGTTGATACGGTGGACAAAATCCGCTCCTTTTTTGTACAGAGTATTCGGGTTGTCTCCCTTCTAAATGCTCTTTTTATGCGATGCGATAGCCGGATACGACAAAACGGTAAAAACCGAAAATCCGATTCACATCAATCTCCAAAACGTCTTTTACCTCGATAATGGAATCGACATAGACGGTGATCTCCCCTACCGGAATTTTCTGATAGCGGGCCTGTATTTTGGGCGGACCGATCTGCACAGAAGCCTCAACAGCAATCGATTCACTGATACCCGGTATGTCATACACTACGCTGATCGTATCCGCCCCTTTTTTGCGCAGATACGCCAGGGCCGCTTCGCTAATTTGTACGTTCATCGTTTGGTTCCTCATAGTATCTGTCTACGTATTCACTGGTAAACGCCCGCAGCACCGCGCGGTAATTCATCCAGAAGCGCAGTGTTTTACCGACCTCTACGAGCTGTGCGTTGGCGCAGCTGCCTGCATCCAGTATCATATGATCCGACGAAGCCCCCAGTATCTGCATACAAGGACTTTGCAGTACCAAATCCGCTGCATCGGCATCCTGCCTGCCGACCGCCACAATCGCTCGCAGACGATCCCCTTTATCTTCAAATACCGGCGTTTCCCCGAATGCGTTTTTACCGATGGTGCCGATCGGCATGGAGGGTTTCACACGACTCTCAACAATTTCTGCCTCCAGTTCAAAGCAGTCGGTATGCAGATGCAGAAACGGACGCCCGTAGGCGGCTTCTGTACCCAAAGCCAATGCCTCCCCGATACGCAGCTGATTCAAACCCTCCGGCCATCCTTCCTCCTCGGTAAGATATAAGGAGGACGAATTCCCGGCAGAAATTACCGGCAAGGAAAGACCGGTTTCTTCGCGTAACCAACGGGTTGTTTCCAGAAGTTGCGTGAGGTTTTCCTTTGTGGGCAGTACACCGCCGTAGCAAGTCAGATTCGTACCGGTACCGATCCAGTCGATATGGGACAAAGACGCAATCTCTTTTGCCATTTCACGCATTTCTCCGCGTTCGTATACGCCTTCGCGCAAGTCTCCCAGATCGATCATCAGAAGGATCTGATGCGTTTTATCCTGTCGTTTTGCCTCTTCGTTCAGCTTGCGGATCGTGTGGATATCCGACTGCAAGGAAATATCCGCATGGGTAATCACCTGCTGCAGCTCCGACTGCATGGGGATGCGCAAAAGCATGCGCGAACCGTATGCCGGAGAAATACGCGCCAGATTNTGTATACGGGCATCGGCAAAATGTCGGATACCACCGTCATAATATGCCTTAAGAATCCGGGGATCCGCCCCGAAAACTTTGGTGACCGCAACGGTCTGTATACCTTTTTCGGCCAAGAACCCGACCAGCCGCGCTGCGTTCTCCTGCAATTTCTGTAAATGGATAATCACTCTCGGATACATAGGTACCTCCTCGTTCACTTACCGCTATTATACACGAATAAAAAACATCGCGACGAAAATCCGCATCGCGATGTTTACCCATCCTGTTGATCACGTAACTTTTGTAATTCTTCGTAAAAGGAATCCACATCCTTAAAGTCCCGGTAGACCGATGCAAAACGGACATAGGCCACCTGATCGATCGCTTGCAGCTTGTGCATCACGCGTTCTCCGATCTCGGTGGAACGGATTTCTTTTTTATTCAGCGTCAGCAGTTCCGATTCAATCTCTTCTGCCGCCTTTTCCAGTGTCACCACCGGGACGGGGCGTTTTTCACAGGATTTGATCATGCCGCCCAGCATTTTTGTCCGATTGAAAACTTCGCGGTTTCCGTCCCGTTTCAGTACGATCAGGCTTCTTTTCTCGTAGATTTCGTAGGTGGTAAAACGCGCGCCGCAGTGATTGCATTCCCTGCGGCGTCGCACCGAATCACCATCATGCGTCGGCCTGGAGTCACTGACACGGGTGTCCATCGAACTACAGTACGGACATCGCATACCGTGCTCCTACGAATTCAGCTTATTGATAAAGGTCGGGACAAAAAGTTCCTGATTCGACAGAATCTGTTTCTTTTCTTTCTCCATGCGATCTTCCTGCATGCGTTCAGCATTAAAACCCGTAGCAATCACCGTGATCTTGATATCATCTTTCAGGCTTTCATCGATACCGGCACCAAAGATAATATTTGCTTCGGTATCCACGGCTTCGCGAATCAGATCGGCGGCTTCGGTCACTTCAAACAGTCCTAATTCCCGGCCACCGGTAATATTAATGAGAACCGCCTGCGCACCGTCGATCGAGGTTTCAAGCAAGGGGCTCTTAATGGCTGCTTTTGCCGCGTCCACCGCGCGGTTTTCGCCACCGGCTTTACCGATACCCATATGTGCCACACCCTGATCTGCCATAATGCTTTTTACATCGGCAAAGTCCAGATTGATCAGATTCGGTACAGCGATCAGGTCGGAAATACCCTGGATCCCCTGGCGTAGAACATCGTCCGCCATGGTAAAGGCCTCAACGATGGTCGTGCGCTTTTCCGCGGTTTCCAAAAGACGGTCATTCGGAATAATAACCAGTGTATCCACTTTTCCTTTTAACGCTTCGATTCCTGCTTCCGCCTGTTTTTTGCGTTTCATTCCCTCAAAAAGGAAAGGTTTGGTTACGACACCCACGGTCAGAATTCCCATATCCCGCGCGACTTCTGCAATAATCGGTGCTGCACCCGTTCCGGTGCCGCCGCCCATGCCGGCTGTTATAAAGACCATGTCAGCGCCTTCCAAAAGCTCGGAAATTTCGTTCTTGCTTTCTTCGGCCGACTTCTGTCCCACCTCAGGGTCTCCTCCGGCGCCTAAACCTTTTGTAAGCTTTGTTCCGATTTGCAATTTGTTTTGTGCTTTGGACATATTGAGAATCTGCCGGTCGGTATTTACGACCGAAAACTCGATGCCTTTCACTTCATTGTCAATCATGCGTTCAACCGCATTATTGCCTCCGCCGCCAATACCGATTACCTTGATCTTGGCTAAATCATCCTGTTGTAAATCCACATCAAACATATGGTCATCCTCCTTGCAGTGCTTGCTCGTTCAATTACGTGAATTCATTATACCAATCTTACAATAAAAATGGAAGCCTTTTTCAAAGATTTTATTTTTTAGATGTTTGAAATTCAACGTTTATAAGGCCTCTTTCTAATTGTTCGCAAAGTATGAATTTTCATTTTTTGTACGTATTATTTGTACTTTATATTTCTGTGTACTTTTAGTACAATGCATTCCATCTCTTTATATGGCTTGTTTCTACCGATTGTCTCTTCTTCAATCTTTTCACTTCATGAACCTGTGGTATCTTCATACAAAAATTTCCTTCTTTCTCATAAAAAACAGGCGGATCACAGTCCGCCTGTTTTTACTGATTTGTATTCTGCGCCTATCGCATTTTTTGCTCCCAACCGGCCCATGCAAGGTCGACAATCTCTTTTGCGGCATGTGGCATGCCTAAGTTTTTACTTGCCTTTTTCATTTCTTCCAGTTTCTTTTCATCTTTCAGAAGCGATTCGATGGCAAGAAAGAGACTCTCCTTGTCTAAATCCTTCTCCTCCAAAACTTCCGCCGCCTTTTTGTCCCGGACAGCAAAGGCATTTTTTGCCTGGTGATTTTCGGTTGTGTACGCTTTTGGAATCAGTATCGACGCAAGTCCCGCAGCCTGTATCTCTGCCAGGGTGATCGCACCGCTGCTTGTCACCATCAGATCCGCAATGGCATACATCTCATGGATGTCAAACAAATAAGGATATAAACGGATATTTCCGTCTTCTGCAAACCGATCTTTCATCGAATCGTAATGATCCGGTCCGGTCACCAGAACCATCTGATACGGTGTGGCAGCAAAGGCCTCTTTCATACCGGCCACCGCTTCGTTGATGCTGTCATGTCCATTGCTCCCGCCAAAAACAAAGACGGTTTTTCGATTGGGATCCAGACCGTATTTTTCATACAGCGACACCTCACGCTGCAGAGAAAAGAAAACGGAACGAATCGGATTGCCTGTCAGGGTTTTTCTTGCATGATCGGAAAAATAAGGAATCGACTCTTCAAAGGTTACGGCAATATCATCCACATACCGGGAAAGAATCCGGTTGGCAATGCCGGGATAACTGTTTTGCTCATGGATCAGCGTATAATGCCCGCCTCGTGCAGCCCGGTACAAAACCGGACCGCTGACAAATCCCCCGGTGCCGATCGCAAAATCCGGTTTGAATGTACGGAGTATCCGCCCGGCTTGTGCCAGACCCCGAAGCAGATACACCCCGAAAGGAAACATCGCCGGGGAGATTTTTCTCGGCATCCCCTGAATCTCGATCGTGGCAAAAGGCAATCCTGCCCGCGGAACGAGATCGTTTTCTCTTCCGTCTTTCGTGCCGACATATAATAATTCCAGGGAAGGATCCCGGCGGCGCAATTCCTCTGCGATAGCCAGCGCCGGGTAGATGTGGCCGCCGGTGCCGCCACCGCTAATCAGTACTTTCATCTGCTGTTGTTTCCCTCCGTTCTTTTCGGGATATCTGAAGGACCACACCGATCAGTCCCATAAACATCATCAGCGATGTACCGCCATAACTGATAAACGGCAGGGTAACGCCGGTCGGCGGTGCCAGCCCTAAAGACACCAGGATATTCACCATGGCCTGCAGGGCAATCAGAGCCGCAATACCGGTACCTGTGACCTGTGCAAAGCGGTCGGGATGATTCAGTGCGATCTGCAATATCCGCATAATGAGCAATACATATAGTATAACGACAAGCATGGATCCGATAAATCCGAATTCTTCTGCCAGTACGGCAAAGATAAAGTCATTATGTGCTTCGGACAGATTCGAAAATTTCTGCACGCTTTTAGCCAAACCCCGTCCGAACACGCCACCCGATGCGACCGCAAACAGGGATTGTGCCAGCTGCCAGCCGGATCCGTAATAATCCTTCAAAGGATTCCACATGGCGGTAATCCGTTCCCAACGATAGGGATCCGCACCGATATACAAGGCAAGAAGCCCCGTTACGACCCCGATTCCCGGCAGCAAATGCCTGAGATTCATCGCAAAGACGGCGTATAAAGCAAACAGGACCGCGCCGATAATAAAGGTGGTTGAGGTATCCGGTTGCAGCATCACCGGTATACAGCACAGGGCAATGAGTACAAAAGCGGGCAGCGTTCCATGCCGAAAGCTCTGCGGCCGCCGGTTCCCCGCTATAAATCTTGCCATTGCCAGAATGCTCGCTCCCTTGATAATGTCTGACGGCATAAGGGTTGTAAAGCGCAGATCAATCCAGCGCCGGGAAAAAGTCCCCAGATTGGTCCCCAGCGGTGTAAACACCAGTCCCGACAAAAACAGCGCCACAAGCAACAGAAGATAGGCATGCTTCCGGTAAAAACGAAGCGGGATATTGGATACGAGGATCATGAGGACAAACCCGATCCCGAAAAACAGCAGCTGCTTCAAAAAAATCTCATAGGATACATCGTGCAGACGCAAGGAATACGGAAAACTGGCACTGAACACCATGACCAGTCCGATAACACAAAGTATAAGGGTCAATAGCAAAAGACGCAGATCGGATTTCGTGCGAAAGCCTTTCATTTGACCCCGAGGTCCTTTGCAATGCTGCGAAAATGCTCGCCCCGCGTTTCAAAATTGGGATACATGTCCCAACTGGCAGAAGCCGGCGACAAAAGAATCTGATCATTCGGCGCACTGTCGGCATAGGCTTTTTTAACCGCTTCTTCCAGACCGGGAAACATCTCTATGCGGGTAAAACCAAATTCCAATGCCGTATCCCGGATCAGTGCTGCCGTTTCCCCGTATAAATACAGTTTTTCGACTTTTCCTTCCAGTTTCTCAATCAGCGGCAAATAGGAAACCTTCTTGTCCATCCCTCCTGCCAGCAAACGGATCGGATACGGCAACGCCTCCACAGCTTTTATGCTCGCATCCACATTGGTTCCTTTGGAATCGTTGATAAAGCGAATCCCATGGCTCTCCCCGATGTATTCCATTCGGTGCGCCACGCCGGCAAATGTACGCAATCCTTCTTTGATGGCTTCATCGGAAATGCCGAGGCTCTCTGCCATGGCAGTAGCAACCAGTGCATTTTGCTGATTATGAAGCCCCGGTATCTGCAGCTCGGAAAAAGCAAAAAACGGTTTGCCCCGCCGCATCATCNGCTCGCCTTCTTTATAATAGCCGTCTACCGGTTCCTGCAAGGAGATCGGCAGGATTTTTGCGCGCGTCTGTTGGGCAATCTCCTGCAAAAGAGGCTCATCCCGATTGATCACGGCCGTGTCCTCTGCCTCCTGCTGCAAGAGCAGTCGTGCTTTTGCCGCCACATAAGCCTCCATCGACTTATGCCAGTTGATATGGTCCGGCGACAAATTGAGTATTCCGGAAACCGACACGCGCAGGCTCGGGCTGTGTGTAAGCTGAAAACTGCTCAGTTCAATAATATACAGATCCGCATCGGATCCCTGAAAAAACGCCGGCAGCACACCGACCCCAATATTGCCCAAACAGTGTACGGTTTTTTCCTGCGCGGCGATATGACATAAAAGGGCTGTGGTCGTCGTTTTACCGTTTGTCCCGGTTACACCGGCGATGGTTCGCTCTGGAAACAGGCGGTAAGCCAGTTCCACATCGCTCCAAACCGGTAGCCCGGCTTGTTCCGCGCGAAGCAAAAGCGGATGATCCGGCTGGATCCCCGGGCTTTTCAATAGTAGCGTAAATTCAGAAAAAGGAACCGTCTCCACCGTATCGTATACAGCCACATCCGGAAACGCCGCTTTCAATTCCATTGCTTTCTCTTTTCCTTCGTCATAAATGGCAACGCGTCCGGCTGCAGGCAGCAACGCTTCCGCCGCCGCTTTTCCCGTAACACCGCCCCCCATAATCAGAACAGACAGGGTACTGATTTTCATAGAACACCTCGATACATCCAAACACCAAGAAGAGCCGCCAACAGGCTGATCATGCCGAACCATATGACTATTTTCTGTTCGGGCACGCCTTTCAGTTCATAATGATGATGAATCGGACTCATCAAAAAGATCCGCTTGCCACCGGTACGGCGATAATAAAACGTTTGTATCAAAACCGATGCGGCTTCTATTACGTAAATGATCCCGATAATCGGCAAAAACCAAACGGTTTTTGTAACGATGGACAGCATGGCGACCGCCCCACCGATTGCCATCGACCCGGTATCTCCCATAAAAATGGAAGCCGGATTTGCATTGAAAAACAAAAAAGCGATCAGGGCACCGGCAAAACTCAGGGCAGCGACCATGGCCCCTACCTGTCCCTGCAAATGCGCAATCCATGCATAAGCAAAAAACACAAACAAAGACACCAGGCTGTTTAACCCGTCCAGACCGTCTGTCAGATTGGCTGCATTCACACAGCCCACAATCACAAACAGATACAGGGGATAAGCAAAAACAGAAAAGTCGATCGCCTGCCTGCTGAAAGGAATAAACTGCAGATGCGGCTGTTGGGTAAGCAGCCCATAGAGAACAACCAGCACCGCCGCCAGAGACACTTGCAAAATGATCTTTTGGCGCTCATCCAGACCCAAGGATTGTTTTTTTGTCAGCTTTTCATAATCGTCAATAAAACCGACCGCCCCTAAAAAGAGCATCCCTAA
>JGI24710J26742_10001127_pt1 | contig 24632 bp, 16 predicted proteins | sample BioPla2DNA2_FD_26742 | JGI IMG/M metagenome (IMG submission 26742) | reverse complement strand
TTCTGCTACCGCATAATCACAATTTTTGCCCTAGCCTCTGATTAAGGACAGATGCTGATGTTCGATGCTAGGGGGAGCTAAACAATTCAACTCGCCACTCGTCACTCTAGTGCGGCGGCAAATCTGTTATGCAACATTGAGTTTATTAACTTGGAGAATATAATAAGCAACTTTTAGATGTTACATAGCACTAGGGCGTATAGCTGTATATCTTGGCTGTAAACCTATTTGGATCTGCCATATTTTGCGTGTCGCAATAATAGATCACATATATCTGCGACCCGCAGGGAACCGCGTAAACTCTCTTAAAATTAGGCACATCAGCTATTTTAACGGGCGAGGGCAAAGTGCGGACAGAAAAAGACTTGTAAGTGAAACCGGATGACAAACCCGACATAGCAGTTTTTCTGACAGCAAAGTTGTCTTTTCCTGGAGCGTTAAATATAAATATCTCGCCATTGAGAGCACACATAGCTGAGGTTGAATCTATAGTTGAGTCTGCAGGAAAAATGTTGGCATGTTGTTTCCAACTATTCATATCGGCAGCGTTATCAGTTCCAATATTGTAAACATATAAATCACTCCCTCTGGCGGAATAAACCACTTCATCAGAATAGCAAAGAGGAAAATTAGTGCCAGGATTGCCAGGATGATAACCGACATTGCCATTTCTAACTTCACGGAACACGCCCCGCTCACTGTTTTGTCCTGATTCGCTGCTTTGAACGGCATGAGGCCAGAAGAGGGCTGTGTAGTTATCTGCAGGAAGATTCGTGTCACTGTATAGCATTTGATCCTCGCCATAACTCTTCCCTGCCAAAAATATGCCGTAAGGAGTAACACAAGAGCTGCCTTTGAAGCCTGAATATTCCTTCCAGTTGTCAGAGTCTCTCTTTATCTTGGTGTTTTTATTCTCTTCCCTTTGAAAGAGACCTATTTGCATAATCTTTGTATTAGAAGAGTCTTCTTTTAACTTAAGCCGAAAATGAGTTGAAGAAAGAAGAGCAGGATCATTCACAAAAAATGTCTGATACTTAGCATTGGAGCGTCCTGTCTCATCAGGTTTTTTAAACAAATATTTTACATTCTCTTCTTTAAGACTTCCAAACTTTAATTTCGAGGCAATCTTCTTAGGATCCGTAAGGTCAGTAGGATCTGGATAACCGAAGTCCACCTCCAATTCTTTATCATTCACATCAATCCATACACAGACAATATCAGGCTTAACCGGTTTGTTGAATTTAAAATCTATAACCAAAGGCTTATCGTAAGAAACACCCGCAGAATCAGGATAGGGTTTCCCCCCTGTCAGCCAGCTAGTGCTTGAATCTATAAATACTTCGTCATCAAGCTTACTCCAAAAGAAGGAATTTTCAGTATCTCCTTTTCTTCCGGCATAACCAAGATTTTCAAGATGCGGCTGGCGATTAAACATTTTTAAAAGGTCTGAAGCTGAAATGTCTGTGTTTTCATCATCGGCACGCTCTATTGTAACCTCCAGATCGCCCGCTGTGCCTTTAAGAACTGCTTTTGCTCCAGACGAATTCGCAACAGATAAATACTGCGGGATCAGCCTTTTCACTCCTGCAAGCCATAGCTGCATTTCATAGATGTGTTCAGTGCCGCTAGACGAATTTTGGAATCTTGTGAATTTTTGCAATTTCGGCTCTACTGGAATAGTTGTAACATAACCTGGGGTTGTTCCTGTACTTTCAGATGTTCCAACATCCTGCCCTCGGCTCTTTTCATATTTAAATTGGTTATCACTATGACTTTCTCTATAGGGATACCTGATAAAGTTATCATCATTTGTTGTAGCGCTTGTATCTATTTCGATAGTTTTTACTTGGTTTCTTTCGCTTCTGAAATAGATTCTATTAAAACAATAAGCATGAGATTCCTTTTGACTGCCATATGTGAACCTATCTATTTGGTGATTGCCTAGATTTATATAATTTTTGCATGACGTTGAAGGAGCAAGATCATTCAAACACTTGTCATGACCACAAAAAACAGCAGCCACATGACCTTCTGCATTTGCAATGCTCTTTTGATTATTCAACAAGTCATTAGGTTGGTTTTCTGAATTTTTAACCTGTACATAACTGTTAATTTGTGTATTATTGTTACCAGCTTCACCTTCTCCATGAAAACCTCCTCTATATAAGGAATAAGGCAAAGGCAAAGCAAGGTAATGAGTGTCGCTGCTATCTCTTGCATTAGGCACTATATGGCTTATTCGCAAATCAGTATAGCTGCCGTTTCGATTCGCTGCAGAGTCGCCCCAGCGTTTTATGTCATATGAAGAAACTTCGGCCGAATAGCGGGTGATTGTTGATGTAAGATCAGCTGCGGGATCCGGATTATATCTCCTAGCTTCGCCGCCGAAAGCATAGACATAATCATCCATAGCCGCAATAGCAGCCCCGGGAGTGACAGCGAAAGGATTTTCATCATAAGAAAAGCCTCCGTTCTCAAATTTCAGTTTGTAAATCCTGCCTAAGCTCTTGCCATCCTCAGTATTTTCTGTCGCAAGGTAAAGCCCGCCTTCCGCCAAGGCAGCTCCTGCCAGCTTGCCAGAAAGAGTCAAGTCTGCTATTGGCGATGCTGCGGTTGAGTCTGTATTGTTGCCCAATAAAGTTGCTTTGCCATTAGGCGGCGAAGTTTTAATCTGATTGAAGGGCAAAGAAGCAAGCGAAGCCTTATCTCCTTCATAATCTGCGCTTGGACTCCAAACTCTAGGTTTTTTATCACCATCACCATAGGGACCTTTAAAGACTTTGGCAAAATCTTCATCTGAACCCTTAAGAGCTTTTTTTATTTCGGCTATCTGATAAAGCTTGACTTGTTTAGCTTCTGTTACAGCCAGCTCAGTTCCGTCTGAAGTAACAGTCAGAGAGTCTTCATCACAATCCACAAGAGCAGTTTTATAATACATGCTGTTAGGCAAAACGCCTATTATAAGAGTCTTGCCGCTGGCAGCACTTACGGGCATAGCGGCCAGCAAAAGCGGATTAGATGTATCTCTGTCGAATATAAAGCTGATCTTGTGAAGATCCAAAGAGTTTTGGGCTAAATATGAAGTTGCTGAAATTGGAGCAGCAGAAATATCAAAGGCAAGTTCTTTTATCAGAATGGGTTTGAAGTTGAAAACCTTAGACCAGGCTGTGCCCATAGGATAATTTGTATATTTTGTTTCTTCAGAGCCAGAATCATCGTTTTCAAACAGAAACTTTCTGGCACCTGCTTGCGCCCACTTCGTTGTACCAAGCCAAGAAGACTTTGCATGCGGGTCTGCAGCAAATAACCTGTGAATGTTCGTAGTATTATCAAAGAAATTCGCTCTGTAGAATTCATTTTGTCTTGTCACCATGTACTGAAAGGGAGCCATGGAGGTTTTGGACATTTTAAAGTTGCCGCTGTTCAGGTCATTTCCTTGTTCTTTTCCTATCTTCAGATGCGAATCTTTATCGAAAAATATGATATTGCTTGGTCGTGCTAGATTTGTATTATTAGACCCATCAGGAGAATCAAGGTTAAAGCCGGAAATATCTCTATTGAAAGGAGCCATCAAATAGCCTGTTAAATTGGTGTATTCAAGTTTATTGCGATCAGAACGATCCAATGAAGAACGAAAAGCAAAGGGAGTGAGCTTATATCTAAGGTAACTGGTTTCATAGCTGTAACCGCCACCTTTCTTATTCAAAAAACTGAAGGCGGAAAAGATATTGGAAGAATTTTTATTTGCCCCACTATCCGTTTCGCAAAGATTGTCATAACTTAACTCATGACCTGAAGTAGAAGCACTAGAATATTTATATGCTGCAGCTTGCCCATTGACGTTTTTATGGTGTTTTAAAACACCTTTAATCTCTGTTTTATCGCCGAAATCTATATTAGCCATATCATAGAAATAAATCTTAGGCTGAGTATTTCCTGCATCATCTTTCTCAAGAGCCATTATAGCTAAAAGCATGTCATCGGCAGACAAAGCCAGTTTTCTGGCATAAGCCGGAGGGAAATTTTTCTCTACCGGAGCCACAGTGCCTGCTGATGACTTGAGTATAAAGTTTGCCTGAAGCTTAAGAATATTACCCAAAGGATCACAATTGAGATTGCTCCCATTCAAAATATTATCAAATTCAGTTTGGTTGTTCACAGATGGACTATAAATCTTAAAGTCAGAATTGCCGCCCTTTGAGTTTTTAGATATAACTCCAACCTTTCTCAAATCATCCAACTCATCATAGTAGTTAGCCGAGTCGTATTGCCAACTATAACCATCCATTGTTACAGAAGGAGTTGGGGGATCTGAAAAAAGAGGAAGATAAATATTGCTATATCTACTTCCTGTCCTTCGCCAATAGCGTACTCTGGCAAATCTAAACCAGCCTGCTTGATATTTCCTAGATGGGGAAGCAGGAATTTTCCCTCCATTTTTCCTCCAGGTAAGAGGAATATTATAGTTTATATAATTAGGTGAAACAAGTATGGGATCCGCATAGTCATATACCTTTTTAACCTGATCGCCTGGTTCTTGCACCTCAAGAATCACAGGATAAATTAAACGAGGAACGTCTTCAAATACCCATCTTGAGTTCCGTCCTGAGCTCCATTTTGATCTGGTAAACTCCATCTTTTCGACAACATTGCCAACCGCCAAAGAGTTTTGCACCACAACAAGCCTTGCCTCATGCTTATATGCAGAATCCCAACCGCCAAAACCCACATCAGGAACCCTTAGAAGATCACCTTCTTGAACTACAGAACCTGTCGAAACGTTGGTCCAAGTTGCGAAAGGGCGGTTTACAGAGCGAAGCTCTGGTTCTTTGTAATCCCGCGGAAATCTGCCGATATAGTCTATTTGCGAACCGCCGCCCTCATCAATTTCATCGGCTCCGTATCCATCCTTAAGGCGCAGATTCAACAGCATGGCGCCGCCTTTGCGCAAAGCAGCTGTACACGCCGAAAACCATGTCGGGCCTGAATCATTTTTAGTCATTAGTACTCGGTCAATAATAAATCTATTATCGCTGCCATTTTGCCCCATGCCAGGATAATAATTTTCCAAGTTTCTATCTATAATCCTGTTCACAGCTCCATAAATACCGTTATATTGCCAGTCATCATATTTTCCAAAGGCTTTTTTTCTGTGAAATTCCGCTACCCAAAAACTGGGAAACAAGCCTTTAAGTATTCCAGGGTCTCCAATTTCTGGATAAAGAACTGCCAAGCCGTCATTTAAAAATGTCAAACCTGTGCTCAAAGCATCGACATAGGTTCTATTATCAATTATAGAATCCGGCTTTTTTGTTGAATCTGCTTCAGTAACATAGTTCACAAAACTTTGAGCGTGATTCACAAGCTTATGCAAACTCCTTTGTTTATCAGCCGCTGTTTGAGCAAGACCATTAGAAACATTAAAAGAATAATAATGCCCAGTCGGCGACAAATAAGTCTTAGAGAGGTTTTTGTCATATGCACCATCATCTGAGTTGATCCCATTATAGGTGAAAGAATATTTTAAAATTTCATTTGCCCAAACAGGACGAGCCCCTGGAGCTTTCACGAAAAGATTCTGATCAGCATCATTTTCACGCCAGTAAGTTTCTTTTGCCTCCGGCACAGCTTGAGATATATTCAGAAAAGAAGCATAGGCCTGTTTTTCAGTGCCTCCTTTAAAACTGGTATAGGCTAAAGTATTGCGAGGCCTGGCTGTGGCAATGGCTGAAAAATATTCGTCTTTCTCTATCTGCAAGGCCATGTGTGGCTCAACAACTGTTCCGTCAGCAAGCTTAACTTTTGTTTCTTTTAATCTCGAATAAGCATTTTTATCTCCTCTAACCTGCTCTACAAGAGTATAATAATGCAGCCTGCGACAGGCTTCCCCCTTGACAGAAATCCCTCCTTGTCTAGTGTTAGCAGTTGCAGCAATTGGATCAGCCAAAGCAACAACAAATGTATTCATTTCCGGAATCCAAACAGAATCAGCATGAGAACCATCAAAGTGAAGTCTTTCATCCTTGTAGTATCTAAAATAATTACAGTCGCGATTAGATTCAGGGTTAGGCCAAGAATCTAGACTTAGTGGACTTGGTGGACTTGAAAAATAATTGGGATTTATGTTTTTTTGAGTATTTAAAAGGTCATAGACTTTAAAAACATCAACAGAGCTGGCATTGAAGACAGTAAAAGGAGCAAAAGCAAGCAGACGGGAATCGCCTGAAAAAGTCATAGATTCTGCCGCATTTTTTGGTATCGGAGTTGGGCTTTCGTGAAGTTGTCTTAGAGAGCGAGCATCGTAAATAAAGAGATATTTGTGCTCTTTTTCTGAGGGACCTGTTCCACGAGCTAAAATATAAATAGTCTGACCGTCGGCTGTCATATCTGCTGCCAAAGCTTTACGGCTGCCAGGCAAAGCTATATATTCTAAAGAATCTAATTTCATCTCCACAACCAAATTCCCATTAGCTACACCAGGATTCCATGGCATGTACATGGGAAGACGATAAATTTTATCGCCAAGGCTGAAATAGAGATTGCCATCGTGACCCGCAAAACAAACATAATCCTCAGGAAAAGACACTGCGGGTCCGGACTTAAAGTCAATAGCAAAGGCGGCGGGCTCATGATTTCCATTAGGCTCATCAATAATTTTGCTGAAATCAATTACCAAAAAATGAACCGAATCACTTGCACAATAAAAAGGCACAAAGCAATATTTGCCGTCAGGGCGAAAAGCTACACCTCCGTATCGCCTCACAGTATTCATAACATTTTTCCCTGACTGCCATTCTTTTGCCGGAGGATCGGCAGCTGGCAGCATCATATTAAATTTTGCCGCTGGCGAGCCTAAACGATCATTATAAACAAGAACCTTATTATTGGTTTGAGCAACTATGTGCTTGCCGTCAGGAGAAACCGCTATATTAAGCGGATAGCCGATGTCGCCTGTCATATCACTTGATGAAACAATATCCGACTCTGTGATCTGCTCGCCTCTGAGCGGATCTATTTTCAAGATCCTCCAAGAGCGATTACTTTCATTAGGTTTTGTGTAAACTCCCACATATATATAAGGCTTGTATGTAGATTTAGGAATATTGAGCAAAACAGAATAAGAAACAGGAGCAAAGTTGGTTTCTTGCCCATCCGCCTCCCAACAAACCTTGCCTTCTACATTCAAACTCAAAATATTCTCCAGTTCTACTGGGGAAACACCTGTCCCATCTAGAGAAGAATAGTTCACATATTCAGAGGGAAGAGCCGTGCCTGGAATATATATGCCATCGGATATGCTGTCGGAAATATATTCCACCTTCTCATATGTAGAAGTATTCACATGATAAATAGCTATGGTGTTGTCTTTGGTTAAGACAGCAGAATCCAAAGGAAAAGAAGTTTCTTCGCTTGCATCAGCTCTGGAATAGCTGCCCCCGCTCCAATAGTCAATCGAGCCATTGGGAACAGCCGGCTCAATTTTGTCCTTCTGAGCCCGCTTAAGCAATATAGGATTAGTATCTGCGCTGTCGTAATAACCCAAATAATAATAGATATGTTGTGAGGGAGGAACTCCGCCTGATACGGAATGAGCTGCCAAACCTTCGTTATAGATGTTTCGGGTGAGTCTTTTGAGGCGATCTGAATGAGCAAAGTCTTTGGTTTGAACCGAAGCTTTATTGACAGAGCTTACGACAGGCAAAAAACAAAGGCTGGCAAGTATTATAGCGCCTATAGCCTCTATCAGAGTAAAAGCAGATTTCTTGAAGTTCATATCCTCGCCTCTCTCAAGTTGTTGTCTATCTCATTATAACAGAAACAACAAAACCCCAAACTATTTAACCACGAAATACACGAAAAATACGAACTGAAAAAACCTCTTTGAAAGCACAGATGGGATTTTAAGCGCAGCTTGTGCTTAAGGGAGTAGCCTAAGAACTGGTGGCGAGTGGCGGGTTGAATTGTTTACAAGATCAAATCGTCAGAGCAAGTTTTTTGGCAGTGCTTTTAAACTTGGCTACGCTCATTCCAAGCTGCTCAGCTGCCTGCTTAACAGTAATTATATTCTGATTTACAAGCTTTATCAAAGTTTCAAATTGCCCTCTGAGAAGACCTTTCTCCATGCCTTTCTCCATGCCTTTTTCCATGCCTTCATTTAACAAACGGTCCATAATATTTGTCATTTTGACTCCTCCTGTCTGCGGCATAGGCAATTTTGCCGCATATTCAAAAAATTGTTCGCCTGTTGCTTTTGCCAAAAAGTTAAAAACAGGATAGGGATGCCTGATATCTCGAGCAGACGGCTTATATTCCTGTTTCTTATGTATTTGAGTAAAATACTCCGCTATAAATCTGAAATCACTATTGAATAAATTAACTGTTTTATCAGACAAAAAGGATATTTCATAGACATTTGCTTTATAGTTGTTTACATGAGGTCTCAGTCTCTCAGGAAATTCTGCAAAAGTGTCGTAGAGAGTTCTATATCTCTCCCAAGGAACAGAACCGAAATAAAGCACTATAGTGATCACCGGATAACGTTGTCCGCTTTTATTCGGTTCATCAATCAGCTGCTGTTTATATGCTGAACCGTCATAAGAGAAGAGACGTAAAGGCATATCAGGATCAATCGAAGTTTGGTTTTCAATCCCGCAAAGCGCTATTCTTACTTCTGTATTGCCCCAATATTTGGAAACATCGCGAAATTGCTCTCGCAACTTGCCTTTTTCATCCATGAAAACAGAAGAAGCGGAAGCTTCAAAAAGACTGTCTTCTTTAATTACTTCTTCACCTTTAAACAGCAAGACATTGAATATGTCAGCGAAGACATCGTTATTTGCTTGCAAAATTTTGTGAGATTTATCATGCTGCCCCATGCTTCACTCCTCATCTTCTTTTAATTTTAATGAAGTTTATGAGTTTAAGCAAGACAGGATTTCAAGCGCTGTTTGAAATCAGAGAGCAGGGGCGGGGTTAGAAGCAAGAACCGGAAGAAAGACCTTGTAAACCGCAGAACACACACAGAATACTCAGAAAAAGGACAGAGTTTTTTTTATTTTCTAGATTTTTTCCAGCTTTTTACTGGTCACGGATAAACAGTGGGTAGAAAGGGCGATTTGCAATATTTTCTATTTGAATTATGCCATCTAAGTATTATCAGGATTTTTTAACATTAAAGCTTTAGCTGTTTATGAGCTGCTTAGAAAAATGAGCAGTTTCAGAGATTGAGTTCTAAACAATTATTTATACTTTCAAATTTATAATTTAATTAAGCTCGTCACTCGTCACCCGCCACTCACCACGAACAAAAAAGCAGCCATGCTTTTTGCATAGCTGCTTTTTTTGGGTAAAACTGAAAGTTTTACTTAAGATCTACCTTAGCGCCGGCTTCTTCAAGTTTCTTCTTCATAGCTTCGGCATCGGCCTTGGAGGCACCTTCTTTGATTGCCTTGGGAGCAGATTCAACCAATTCTTTGGCTTCTTTGAGGCCAAGACCTGTGAGTTCTCTCACGGCTTTAATTACGTTGATCTTGCTGCTGCCGATTTCGGCGAGAACTACGTCGAATTCGTCTTTTTCAGCTTCCGCTGCGGCTGCGGGGCCAGCTGCCATCATTACGGGCGCATTGGCTGTTACATCGAATTTTTCTTCTATAGCTTTAACCAGTTCTGAGAGTTCCAGAACAGTCATTTTTTCTACTGCTTCCAAAATTTGATCTTTAGTCATTTCAAAACTCCTTAATTGGCTGTCAAATATTGATTAGATAGGCAAAAAAACGCCAGGTCAGGCAGCAGCCTGTTCTTCTTCGCGTTTTTTGCGCAGAGCGTCGATAGCGCAAGCGAACTTGCGAATCGGACCTTGGAATGCGGATGCGAGCATGGAATAGAGTTCCTTTTTGCCCGGTATCTTGGATATAGCTTCAAGTTTGGCGGGATCAAGAACTTCGCCGTCCATAAAACCTGATTTGAATACGAGTTTGGGAGATTTGGAGGCAAACTCGAACATGGCTTTAACAGGAGCTATTGGATCTTCGTAACCGAAGGCTATAGCAGTGTTGCCTACCATGTCTTTTTGCAAATCTTCCATAGGTGTGTCAGCCAAAGCTCTGGCAAGCAGAGTGTTTTTGACTACGGCAAACTCAGCGCCTGATTCTCTAACGGCTTTTCTGAGAGCTGTCATGTCATTAGCTGTAACTCCTGCGCAGCCTGTTACTACAACAACGCCGGCTTTGGAGAGTTTTTCTTTGAACTCGTCAACATAAGCTTGTTTTTCCGACATGCTTTTCATTATATGTTGTCACCTCCTTGCAATTAGCGGCAATAAAAAAGACCCTTTCGCCTAGAATCGGAAAGGGTCTTTTTGTGTTTGCAAAAATTCATTTCCGGTCTCGGCGGGAAGGCTTTAAGTGAAAGCCTATTATTTTTCAACCTGCGGTCTTTGACCTTAGAGCTTTTTCAAAGGAAAAGCTCTAAGAAAACTTATTTATCTTCAAGGGCTGTTCTGGCGTCAGCCAGATCCAGTCTGTATCCGGGTCCCATAGTAGAGCTGATGGTGATTCCCTTAATGTAGGTTCCTTTAGAGCCTGACGGTTTGGCTCTGTTTATCGCTCTGTAGAAGGCGAAGAAGTTTTCTTTGAGCTTTTGGGCATCAAAGGATACTTTGCCTATAGCTGAATGAACAATGCCTGATTTTTCAGTGCGGTATTGGAGCTTGCCAGCCTTAAGTTCGACAACTGTCTTTGCAACATCGTTGGTGACAGTTCCGACTTTGGGGTTCGGCATAAGGTTTCTGGGCCCGAGAATGCGGCCGAGCTTACCCACATGTCTCATCATGTCGGGAGTTGCGACGGCGGCGTCGAAACCAAGCCAGCCTCCTTCGATCTTGGCGACCAAATCTTCGGCGCCTACGAAGTCTGCTCCTGCTTCTTCAGCTTCCTTTGCTTTATCGCCAACAGCGAAAACGGCTACTCTGGTTGTTTTCCCAAGTCCGTGGGGCAAAGAACAGCTGCCTCTGAGCTGCTGATCGGCGTATTTGGGATCCAGTCCGGTGCGGATAGCAACGTCGACGGATTCGTCAAATTTAGCGTTTGCGGTAGTTTTGAGAGCCGCAAAAAGTTCATCTACGCCATAAAGCTTTTCAGAATTTACCTGTTTTTTAAGTTCTCTGAATCTTTTGGAGTGTTTCGGCACAGCTTTGTTCCTCCTTTCTTTAAAAGATAGTAATTAGTGTTTAGTCGACGACTTCCATGCCCATGCTTCTTGCAGTGCCTTTAACAGTATTCATAGCTGCTTCTATGGATGCTGCAGTGAGGTCGGGCATTTTCTTTTCGGCGATTTCTCTGATTTGAGCCATGGTCACTTTGCCTACTTTGGTGCGGCCAGGTGTCTGGTTACCCTTGGGAATGCCGGCAGCTTTTCTGAGCAGGAAGGAAACCGGAGGCGTTTTGGTAATAAAAGTGTAAGATCTGTCAGCGTAAATTGTGATGACGACAGGTATTATAGCGTCGCCTTCTTTGGATGTTCTAGCATTGAAGTTTTTGCAGAAGTCCATTATATTGACGCCGTGCTGACCAAGCGCCGGACCTACCGGGGGGGCAGGGTTTGCCTTTCCGGCCGGAATCTGCAATTTAACTAGCGCTACTACTTTCTTGGCCATAATTTAAACTCCTTGTTTATGGAAGAAAAAAACAATTTTTTCGCCATACTCCGGGCTTGAAGCACTTACCTCAGGATTCTTCCAGTTGGATAAGGTCAACTTCGATTGCGGTGTCGCGTCCGAAGATGTAGACGAGCACTTTGGCTTTGCGTTTTTCCTGATTAATTTCTTTAATAACTCCGATAAAATCGGTGAAGGGACCATCGACAATCTTAACCGACTGTCCTTCGGTGAACCCGATTGGTGTCATGGCAGGCGATCTCTTGCCGATTCCGGCGGAGCGCAGCATGGCTTGGACTTCTTTTTCATGGAGAGGCGTAGGTTTAGAGCCGAGACCTATAAAACCTGTAACGCCAGGGGTGTTTTTGACGATGGTCCAGTTTTCGTCATCCATATCCATTTGAACGAGCACGTAGCCAGGATAAATCTTTTTCTTAAGAACAACAGACTCGCCGTTCTGTACTTTCTCGGTCTGCTCTTCAGGCACAACTACCTGGAAAATGCTGTCTGATTTGCCCAGCAGTTCCACGCGGTTCTCGAGATTTTTTTTGACTTTATACTCGGATCCCGAATTAGTATGAATTACGTACCATTTGGCCTTGAGAATATCCACTCGTTCTGTCCTTAAACTTTCACACTTTCAGTAAATACATAACCATACGGGAGAAGAAGAGATCAACAAGTCCTATGAAGGCCGATGCCATCATAGTACCGACTATTACCATAAAGGTATAGGCTTTGACCGTATCGTATGTCGGCCAAGTCACTCTGCCGGTTTTCGGATTCACTTCAGCCCAAACTTCTTTGACAAAGTTTGTAAATCTGGTTATGACACTTGCTTTTTTACTCATATAAAGTTAAACATCCTGTCTGAATTGGGGTAAATCAACAGGCCAAGAGGGAATCGAACCCACAACCCCCGGTTTTGGAGACCGGTGCTCTGCCAATTGAGCTATTGGCCTTCAGCAAAAGCTATAAATTATTTTCCTTCTTTATGGAGAGTGCGTTTTCTCTCTGCGGGACAATATTTAGTCAGCTCAATGCGGTCGGGATTGTTGCGTTTGTTCTTTTCAGACGTATAGTTTTTTCTTTTGCAGCTGGTGCAAACCAAAGTTATATTTTCACGCATTTCTCCATCCTCCGGATAGGTTTCTTTTTTCCGGTAAGCCTTTTTATAAGGCTTTTACCTGAAAAAAGGTATCAAATTCTGACGAAAAAAGGGGGAAAGGGCTTTTTGTTTTTCGCCGTCTCCCCCCGGAAAACTATTATTCAATGATTTCGGTGACTACGCCGGCTCCGATTGTATGTCCACCTTCTCTGATAGCGAAGTGAAGTTCTTTTTCGCATGCGATCGGGTGAATCAGTTCGCAGGTAAACTCAGCGTTTTCGCCAGGCATTACCATTTCTCTGTCTTTGGGCAGAATGATGGTGCCGGTGATGTCAGTGGTTCTGAAGTAGAACTGAGGTCTGTATCCAGTTACGAAGGGTTTATGTCTTCCGCCTTCTTCTTTTTTGAGGATATAAACTTCAGCTTTGAACTTGGTGTGAGGTTTAACACTGCCAGGTTTGGCAAGAACCATGCCGCGCTGAATGTCTTCTCTGGAGATACCTCTGAGAAGCAGACCAACGTTGTCGCCAGCTTGACCTTCATTGAGGGTCTTTCTGAACATTTCAACGCCTGTGACTGTGGTTTCGCGAGTTTCTTTGATGCCTACGACTTCAACCTTGTCGCCGACTTTGATCATTCCGCGTTCGATACGGCCTGTAACAACAGTTCCGCGGCCAGAGATTGTGACAACGTCTTCAATGGGGAGAAGGAAGGGTTTGTCGACTTCTCTCATGGGCTCAGGAATGTAGCTGTCAAGAGCGTCAAGAAGTTCCTGGATATTTTCGGAGTAGGGGCCTGTGCCGCCTTCTTCGGTTGCTTTGAAAGCAGAACCGCGAATTACGGGAACGTCATCGCCAGGGAATCCGTTTTTGGAAAGAATTTCACGAACTTCCATTTCAACGAGCTCGATAAGTTCTTCGTCATCAGCGGAAATCTGGTCGCATTTGTTAATGAAAACGATAATTCTGGGAACGCCAACCTGTCTGGCCAAAAGGATATGTTCTTTGGTCTGGGGCATAGCGCCGTCGGTAGCTGAAACAACGAGAATCGCTCCGTCCATCTGAGCCGCGCCGGTAATCATGTTTTTGATATAGTCAGCGTGTCCAGGACAGTCAACGTGAGCATAGTGCCTTGTGGGCGTTTCATATTCAACGTGCGATGTGCTGATAGTTATGCCACGAGCCTTTTCTTCAGGAGCTTTGTCGATTTCATCATATTTCATGATCTTAGCTCCGGTGTTAATGGCAGCTTTCATTGTTATAGCTGATGTCAACGTGGTTTTGCCGTGGTCGATGTGACCGATGGTTCCAACGTTAACGTGAGGTTTATTTCTTACATAGGTTTCCTTTGCCATTTGGCGTCCTCCTGAAAAAGAGATAAATCTTTCATTTTTTCATCTTGCCGTGATAAGAGCCTGCAGTCAGAATTGAACTGACGACCTCTTGCTTACCATGCAAGTGCTCTACCTTCTGAGCTATACAGGCGAAGTGGAGAGGAGTGGATTCGAACCACCGTAGGCGTTAGCCAGCAGATTTACAGTCTGCCCTCATTAGCCACTCGAGCACCTCTCCAGTTGCCAAGCCGACAATGGGACTCGAACCCGCAACCTGCTGATTACAAATCAGCTGCTCTGCCAATTGAGCTATGTCGGCATGTTGTTCCAAGTAAAAAACGTGGTTTTGTACCGTGAGAACGCGATGATTATACGGAACTAAAATCAAAAAGTCAACAACTTTTTTAAAAAATATTAATATTTTATTTTTCAGCCTTTGAAGGAGCAGCCAAAAGTTCATATAAAGCCATTGCTGCAGCGGCTGAAACATTAAGCGAAGGAGTCTTGCCCTTAAGAGGAATTCTCAGAGTAAAATCCAGCTGTTCCATGACAGATCTCGAAAGACCGGCATCTTCTCCGCCCAAAGCCAAAACAGTTTTCGCAGGAGAAGAAAAGCCTTTAAGCTCTTGCTCAGCATACATATCAAGACCCGCAATCCAATAGCCCTCTTCCTTTAAAGAAGCAAGAGTTCTCGCCAAATTAGTGACTCTGCACACAGGCAAAACAAAGGCCGCCCCCTGAGAGGTACGTATAGCCGCTTCAGTCATCTGAGCCGCTCTATCCTTGGGAATCAGAACGCACAAAGCTCCCATCGCCTCCGCCGTACGGATTATAGCGCCAAGATTGCCTGGATCTTCTACATGATCCAAAGCTACTATTACCGAAGACTCCTCACTGGCAAATGCCAAGGCTTCGCTCAGATCAGTATAAGGAAAAGAATCAGCCAAAGCCGCTATTCGCCTGTTTTTCTCGCCGAAAAGCGAAGCAAATTCGTATTTGGAAAGATATTCTATTGATACATTCAAAGACTCCGCTTTTTCAAAGAGAGCCTGAAATCTTCTTTCGCTTTCACTTATCCTGGCAGATTTGGCATCAGGCAAAAATGACTCGTCCGCCACTATTCTCTTTATAGGAAAATTATTGGCAAGCGCAGCCTCTATTTCATAAAGACCGAAAATAGTTAAACCCTCGGCAGAGGTTCTGCGCGAGGGGAATTGCCGTTTCTTAGAAAAAGCGGAATCTTTTTTTTCGACAAAAGAAGTTTCGGAAGATTTTTGTTTGCCCGGCTTCCTAGAAGCAGAAGCATATCCGCCTCTAAATCCGCCTCTTTCAGTCAGAGTTGAATCAGTTGTTTTCCGGACTTCCCTCTTTGGCTTCCGGTCTGCTCTTGGGGCTGTCCTTGTCGTTTTCTTCGCCATTTTCTTTTTCTTCCTCTTGCAGCTCAACTTGACCGACCTTATTGAAAATCACGGTATCTTCGCCGTCTTCATCTTTGCCCATTTCAGCAAGAAGATGATCGAGCTTGCCGCACTCGCCCTTAAGTATGAGCTCAGCCAAGGGATTTTCTATGTATCTTTGAGCCGTACGTCTCAAAGGTCTTGCGCCATATTTAAGGTCTGTGCCTTTATCTACGAGGAAATTTTTGACTTCGTCTGTATACTCTAGTTTCATCGAAAGACTTTCAACTCTTCCGGCTATCTCATTAAGAAGAATTGAGAGTATCTGCAGATTGTCTTCTTTAGTGAGAGCTCTGAATACTATAATATCGTCGATTCTGTTTAAAAATTCAGGCGGAAAACGCTTTTCAAGGGTCTTTCTGGTAATTTTGGCTTTTTTCTCATGAGAAAGATCATCAAGTTTTCCAGCTTCAGAACTGTCTTCTGAGCTGTCGGGTCTGAAACCAGGTTTACTTTCTTCGGCCGAGATCTCGGATACGCCAACGTTGGTAGTAAGTATTATAACAGATTCACGGAAACTTACCGTTTCGCCCTTGCTGTCGGTAAGTATGCCCTCGTCGAGAAGTTGCAAAAGAAGGTTATGAACCTTTTCATGAGCTTTTTCGATTTCGTCGAAAACAACCACTCCGTTAGGCTTGTTTTTAACGGCCTCCGTAAGATATCCGCCTTCATTGTGGCCTATATATCCCGGAGGGGCTCCGATGAGTTTTGCGTATTCATGACTCATAGCATATTCTGAACAGTCGATTCTTACCAAATCGCTTTCTTTGCCTGTCATGAACTCGCAAAGAGCTTTAGCAAGCTCTGTTTTGCCTACGCCTGTTTGACCGACAAAAACAAAACTTCCCACAGGTCTCTTTGGATTGCGCAAGCCGACCTTGGCCTTGCGGATTGCCTGAGCTACCGCCGAGACAGCCTCATCCTGGCCGATAATGCGTTCTTTAAGACAGGACTCAATTTCCATGAGCCGCGAAGAATTGCTGCTGTCTTCTGCTCCCAGCATGGGAATGGCCGAGCTTTTAGCCGAATCTTCATCTAATTGTATAGTAACTTCTTTGATGTCAAGAGAAGGATTCACCTTTACACAAAGATTGTACAATTCCTGCTCGATGATTTCTCCGAGAAGGGGGTATTCATTATTGCCAAAAACCAGCGGCGCTATCTCATCCAGATAGTTGACTACCGCAGCGTTTATAATAAGTCTTTTATAGGACTTCTTGTCTGTGATTTTAACGTTCTTGAACAGCTGCTGTTTCTGCTCCGGGGTGAACGCCTTAATTGCGACGAACCGGTCTAGAGATTCGCAGAATTTCATTTTGACTCCGACTGTGGAATCCATGAAAAACCCTCCTCCTGCTGATGGTGGTGTGAACAAACTTATATTGACAAGAAATAAGCGGTTAACGTATAGTATTCTATCATTAACACAAAAGCAAGGCAAGGCACAATGTATATTATCCCTAAAGAGGCTGAAGAACTTTTCGATAAAGCAATGAGCCTTTTCAAGTCCGAGTTTTATTCGGCAGCAAAAGATGAGTTCTCTAAGCTGAAAGATATTTTTCCTGAATATCCGAACGTTGACTATTATATTGAGGCTTCCGCCAAGAACCATTCAGGTCATATGGTGCTCTTGAACAGCTATATAGAAGATCATTTCGAAGAAGACGCCAAAGCTCTCGCCGAAGAGATAGTAATAGAAACTCCGTCTTCTGGAATAGCTCCGGAAATCACCAGACACTTAGAGGCAGGCGAATATAACCTCGCCATAGAAAAACTTTTGACGGCGGAAACAGTAGTGCCGGATTCAAGACCTTTGCTTTTGCTGCTTGCGGCCACTTATCGTAAAATAGGCAAATACACAGAAGCTGAAAAAACCTTAAAAAGAGCTTTAGTCGCATCTCCAAATGACTTTGAGATTCTGAACAATCTTGCCAATGTTTATATGAATCAAGGCCGTTACAAAGAATCCGAGAGCATTTTAAAGGAGCTTCAAAGAATAGATCCGGACAACCCTAAGCTTCACAACAACTACGGAGCTCTCAAGATGCAAATGAATGACTTGGATGAAGCCATGATTATGTTTCGCAAAGCAGCTATGATCAAGCCGGACTGGAAAATTCCACAAAGGAATATGCAAAACCTTGTAAAGCTTATAGAAGCTTTGGACATGAAAATATCAACTTTACGCAGAGAATTCATAACAAAGGGCTACCCTGACATTGGCACAGAACTTATCAGATACCTCTTTTTACGTGGCCATTATGCGGACGCAAAGTCAGAAAGCCTAACTCTGAGCAAAGCTATACCTGAGTTGCCCTTGCCTTGGTTTTACATAGGAAAAGTAAACGAAAAGTTTTTAGACCTGGAAGGCGCATTGGAAGCATATAGAACTTTGGTCAAATTAGAAGGCAAATCAAATAATCCCGCATATATAAATGCAAAAACATTATACGAACAGGGTTTCACAGAAGAAGCTCTGAGCGAAATAAAAAAAATCGCGAAGCCTGAGAGAGACTATTCAGATGCGCGTCTTGAAATCGGCATAGCCTATTTTGAAGCAGGTCTTTTTGAGGAAGCCTTGCAGCGCTTTGAAGAAGCAGCTTCCATAAAATGCTATCCCGATGTCAGCTATTGGCTTGGAATGGCTCAACTGCAGCTGGGTGAAAAAAAAGATGCCGAAGAAAGCTTCAAAAATGCCTTAAAACTGAACCCCGAATATGCAGAAGCCCACTTCAGATTAGGACAATTGACAATTCAGCAAGAAGGCAGAGAAGAAGAAGCCAGAGAGCATTTCCAAAGAGCTCTTTCGCTGAATCTCAATGCAACTCTTGCCGAAGCCGCAAAAGAATATACAGAGGAAAAGAAAGAATGAAACATTTTCTCTATCTTATCTCCGGCTTCAATGGCCTGTTTTTTACTATTTTGACAGATTGATTCAAGGATAAAAGCGAGCAATGGAACTAAAAGTATTTGAAAAATCATTCCCGAACTTTCCTCTTGATGAGAAATCTTTTGAAAAGTTTCAAAAGCTTCTCATAGAGAAAAATATTTTAACAGAAGCTCAGCTCTCCAAAATCAAAGCAGAGAACAAAACACCTAACGCCATATTCAAAGCTATAGCTCTCATGCCATATGTGCAGCCTGAAGTTTTGGCTGAAATAGAAGCCGAAATCTTGGGGTGTCCTTATATAAATCTGATGAATATGCAGATTTCCAAGGACATTTATAAACTTGTAGATGAAAATGTTCTCAAAAAGAAATTTTTGATACCCATCAAAATGAACGGCTCCGACCTTCTTATAGGCACCGTATCACCAGCCGACACAGAACAACTTAAGGGCTTGCATCCGACCTTTATACCTAAACCCGCAAAGGTCTTGCCCGAACCTCTGGAGAAAAAACTGAAGGAGTTTGGCGGCCCGGAAGTAAGACGAACAGACCCGCGAACCCGCAAACGCATAGGCGACGTTCTCGTAGGACTGAAATATTTGTCCGAAGCTGACTTGACCGAAGCTCTAGAAGGCGCAAAAAACGAAAAACTGAGGCTGGGCTCTTATCTGGTCAAAAAAAGCAAAATCACCAATAAGCAACTATGTATTGCTCTTTCAGAACAGTTCGGCTTGCCATTCATGGACTTGGACGAAAGCTTGGTTGACCCTATTCTGGGAACACTGATACCTCAAAAGCTCTGTCAGGACGCTATGGTTTGCCCTGTCAAAAAGGAAGGCAAGATACTTACTCTTGCCATGCTTGACCCGACCGATATTATAACTATTGACCACATCGAAATGATGACTGGTTTGAGAGTTTCTGTCGCAGTCAGCTCCGAGTTCTCAATAGAAAGAGCCTTGAGCTCCATTTACGGCGAGAGCATGGATATGCTTTCAGACGAAATGGAAGGCAATTCCGAAGATGAACTGACTCTTAACCTTACCGCTGATGACGCTCCAATCATTAAACTCGTCAATCTTATACTTACTCAAGCTGTCACCAGAAAAGTTTCGGACATACATATAGAACTTTATGAAAACAGTTTCCGAATAAGATTCAGAGAAGACGGAACTCTGAAAACTTTCATGGAACCCGCCAGATCGGCTCATGCAGCTTTAGTAAGCCGTATCAAAGTCATGGCTAACCTTGACATAGCCGAAACAAGACGCCCTCAAGACGGCCGCATCAAATTTGATATTCTGCGCCGAAAAGTTGACCTGCGCGTCTCATGCATACCATGCGTATGGGGCGAAAAAGTAGTTATGAGGCTTTTAGACCAAGGAAACCTGAAGGTGGATCTGAACGACCTGGGCTTTGAACCTTTCGTTCTTGAAACTTTCATGGAAGGCGTCAGACAGCCAAACGGAGTTGTTCTGGTTACAGGCCCTACAGGCTCAGGCAAAACCACCACGCTTTATTCATCTCTGTTTTTGCTGAACAACCCCACGCAAAATATAATGACAGCGGAAGACCCTGTTGAATACAACCTCAAAGGCATCAACCAGGTTCAGTGTCATACCGACATAGGACTGGATTTTGCAGCGGCTCTGCGCTCCTTCCTGAGACAAGACCCAGACGTAATAATGCTAGGGGAAATCAGAGACTACGAAACCGCGAACATAGCTATTAAAGCAGCTCTTACTGGACACTTGGTTATATCGACTCTCCACACAAACGACGCTCCTTCTACAGTCGCACGTCTTTTGAATATGGGAATAGAACCTTTCAGCCTTTCATCTTCCCTCAGAGTCGTTCAAGCCCAACGCCTTGTCAGAAAGAACTGTTTGACCTGCAGCTCGGAATTCACCCCCGACCGCGGTCTTTTACAGAGTCTAGCCATAGATGAAAAACTCCTCAAAAAACTGAGGCTTGACGACAAATTCACCATGGACAACCTTGTTTTCAAGAAAGGCGCAGGCTGCCCCGATTGCGATGGCGTAGGAACAAAGGGCAGAATGGGTATTTATGAGGTTTTGAACGTAACCTCCGAAATGCGTGATGCCATAGAAAACAAAGCCACGACAGAAGACATGAGAAGACTTGCTCTAGCCCAAGGCATGCTTTCCTTGCGCGAATCAGCTCTCTATAAACTAATAAATGGCATAACATCCGTAGAAGAAGTTGTGGGAACTACAATGGCTGAAGATATTACTGAAGGCGATGAAGAAGGCGCAACCCAAGTAGGCAAGCCTCAGCCTCCTAAACACCGCCAAGAACCTCAAGAAACCCCTGCAGAAATCACCTTGCAAACTCCTTCTGAAACATCCGCAACTGAAATAGCTGGTATACAGAATCTTTCAGAAGAACTGAAAAACTTCTCAGGCGTTTTGGCAAAAGCAATAAGCATGGGAACCTCAAGAACCGAACAAGACAGTCATCTAGACGAAACTCTTTTGCGAAAGAGCATTTCAGACCCTCTCAATGCCATCAACAAGCTGACAGCGACAAAAGCCGACGCAGGAAAAGTATTGCCGGCAATCGCGGCTCAAGGCCAGAAAATGCAGCATAACGTAGACAATCTTGTAAGGTGGTTTTCAGACTTCGATCCCGCAATCAAGAAAGTCAAATTGGACAGTCTTGCCAAAAAATTTATTTTTGCGAAAGCCAAAACTCATCTGAATACAGCAAAACTTCTTACCGGCAATAAAAAAACAGCCTCTTCCTTGAAGCTTGCAAAACGCTTTGCGGATTTGCCGCCAGTAGCAGTCGACATAGAAGCATTCGACAGAATAGCTTCTAACCTCTTTGTGAACGCTTTGACCGCAATAGGCGAAAAACCGGGAGAAATTCAAATTATTACCAGAATCAGCCCGAAAAACGACAAATATGCTCAGATCATATTCGTAGACAACGGTTCTGGAATACCCAAAGAAAAAACCGATCAGATATTTGCTCCTTTCCAAGGCGCAAACGGCTCTCTCGGGTTAGGTCTTGCGGTCTCCAAAAAGCTCACAGAAAAGATGGATGGCAAGATACAGATTCAAAGCGAACCTGGCAAAAAAACCCTCGTAACCTTGGAATTGCCGCTAGCTAATAATTAGGGAGTAGGGGTTAGGGGGTCGGGGTGAGGACCAAATACCCAGAACAGAACCACAGAAAACTCCAAAACATTTTAATAAACCACGGAATACAAGGAATACACGGAATACACAGAAAAAGAACATCTGCAGTGGCTGGCGGCGGGTTAAGTTGTTTAGGCTAAATTACTAAAAACTTATAACAGCTCTATGATTCAAATAAATAACCAAAGCTCTATGCTAATCTAAATAAATTGAGATCTGAGAAATCTCGGATACCATAAAACAAGCAGAAAAACTTTGCAAATTTAAATTCAAAAACTACATCTTAATCGCAAACTCCCAGCAAAGACAGCTCACAACAACTTGCTAAAAGAAGAGCTCGGTTGTAATATTAAATTGCAAACAATTCCACTGTCCACTTAATAAAAAAATGGCTTTTATAAGAATACAAAAATATCTCGCAGGTTTGGGAATTGCCTCCAGACGCGAGATTGAAAAATTAATAAGAAAAGGCGCTGTCACCTTGAACGGCGAACCGTTAGAAAGACTGGGTGTTCTAATCAACACTGAATCGCCTCCATCCATAGAAATTAACGGTAAGCCAGTCTCTACAGCAAAACCCGACTCCGAGGTTTATATATTCAATAAACCTGCAGGAGTAGTTACAACTATGAAAGACGAGCGGGGCCGAAAATGTATTGCTGACTTTTTGCCGCAAGACACAAGGCTTTACCCGGCAGGCAGGCTCGACATGGACAGCACTGGACTTTTAATAATAACCAATCATGGCGAGCTGACTAAAAGACTTACTCATCCTTCTTATGAAATTGAGAAAGAATATATAGTTCAAATTATTCCCTCCGAGCTCACAGATGATGAAGAAAGAGAATTTGCAGAAGGGATACCGCTTTCAGAAGGCATCACTGGCCCTTGTAAAATAAAAAAAGTAAAAAGCTGCACCTATTCTGTCATTTTAAAAGAAGGCAGAAAACGCCAAATAAAGAGAATGTTCAGACACTTCGGCAAAGAAGTCCAAGAACTGCATAGAATAAGACTGGGTTCGCTTTCTATAGCCGGCACACCTGAAGGAAAAATGAGAAAGCTTACAGAAAAAGAGCTGGCAGCCATTTTGGAGGAAACAGGCCTAAAATCAGGGAGTAGAGGTTAGGGCGTAGGGAGCAGCCTAAAAACCGGTGATGAGTGGTGCGTGGCGGGTGGCGGGTAAGAACCAACATCCGATAACATCGGATCGTTCTCTATCTGCAGATGAACGCAGATGAGGGCAAAATTGGTCAAAAACTGCATTCTGCTTCCGCATAATCACAATTTTTGACCTAGCCTCTGATTAAGGACAGATATCTAAAATCAGGGAGTAGAGGTTAGGGCGTAGGGGGGTAGTAAAATTGTTTAGCCCCCCTATTAAAAGATATTTAACTGCTTGGCGATAGAAATAAATAACTNTTGCTGTTAATCTTTTTTATTTAAATCAACTTGATTCAGAGCTAAAAAGAGATTTTGCATCGCATTGCCTTCCTAAAGCAGAGAGAATATTGGATATTTATCAATAGCTCAAAGCAGTTGCCATGTTCAGCAATTGAGTTCTAAACAATTATTTCTAATTTATACTTTTTTTAAGCCCGCCCACTGAGCACTGTTTTCAGTTGTGCCAGAAGTATTCCCACCAGACTTGCGGGCGTTTTCTGAAAGAAAGAGCCTGATTGCAATCCGCAGGGATATCGGTTCTTTCTTTCAAGTATTTTTGACGACGTTCCAAATAGAAATCTGAAAAAAAGCTGTATTTATACACCTTAGCTTATCCTGTCGTTGTGGCGTTGACTGTTCTGATAGATAGCTTCCAGTTCAAACTCAAGTTCTTGAAGCTTTCTGTCTATCATGTTCATGCGGGCAATTTCCTCGCGGCATTTNCGGGCAATTTCCTGCTCGATATTTTCTTCTTCTCTGTGCAATGTTTCCATAGCGCTTTGAATGAGAGAAATTCTCAATTTTTCTTCAGAAGTCAGTTCAAAACCGCACTCCCGAACTTTTGTTTTGAAAAGAGGTATAACTACGCCCATGGCGGTCCTCCTTAATAGTGATTACAAAAGCTATCGGCAAAGAGGGGAGCTTTATTTAGAAAATCTCTAAGAACTTCTGTACCTCCTTGCTAAATACAATTAAAAGTTTTAAAATTTTCATATGAAAAAAGCACTACTAATACAACCAAGACAACGAATAATACCCCAAACTTTTTCTCTTCTGGTAACTGNGATATTTATTATCTTGGCTCTGGCTCTGATTATCAAGGGCATCTCATTGGATCACCACAAATCAATCTACGGCAAGGCCAGATATGTTTGCACTCAGTGTATTGGCTTAGGTTAAGCTACAGATGCCATGAAAGAAATTCAAAAGAAAAAAGAAAACGAAATGACAACAGCCAATAAAGAAACATCTGCTGCTTCGCAAAAAAAAGACTCAGCGATAACCGCAAAGAGAGAAACAATCAAAACCTCATCTTCTAAGAGTTACAGACTCGGATTTATGGCTCTTTCAACTCTGCTCTTCAATCCCTTCTTGAAAAACTTCAAAAAGGGCGCTTTGTATCAGGGCTCAATGAAGCAAGTCTGCGTGCCTGTTCTCAATTGCTACAGCTGTCCTGCGGCGGCAGGTTCTTGTCCTATAGGCTCTCTGCAAGTTACTCTGACAAACATAAACTTTGAAGGCTGCAAATCCGTTTCCAGCTATATATTAGCCTATTTGAGATTTTTTCCGCTGTATGCCTTTGGTCTTCTTGCTCTTGTGGGCACCCTTATTGGAAGAAGCATATGCGGTTGGCTTTGTCCCTTCGGCCTTTACCAAGAATTGCTTGGCAAGATTACTAAAAACAAACGGCAAGGCTGGCACTATTTGCGCTACTTAAAATATATTGTTTTAATCTTAGCAGTATTTATTGTCCCGGTTCTTCTCTATGACGGTTACGGCGGCAAACCAGCCTTTTGTCAGTATATATGCCCGGCAGGTCTTTTACAGGCAGGTCTTCCCTTAATTATCGCTCAAGAATCTTTAAGAA
>JGI24710J26742_10001121_pt1 | contig 24720 bp, 18 predicted proteins | sample BioPla2DNA2_FD_26742 | JGI IMG/M metagenome (IMG submission 26742) | reverse complement strand
GACCCCAAAAAGGTAACACATTTTCCGACAATATTTCCCCTTTCGTGAAGGAGAAAGGAAAATGTGTTATGGCATATAGTATTAAATTCAGGAAAAAAGTTTTAGATGTTACGTTGCACTAGAAAGTGTATTCTAACCCGAAACTCAGATTTTGGTCTTTCAGCGTTTCATCCATTCTGACTTTAAAGTTCATATGGTCGTCAACCTTGTAATCTGCAGTGAGTCTTATGTCAAAGTCTTTGGTGTCTATCATGTCTACGCTGAAAAGTATTTTGTCAGTGGCTTGATAATCAGCTCCAAGAGCTATTTTAGAAGCTAATATGCCAGCTCTTGACGTGAGCTTGGGTTTATTGGTTTTTTGTCCGAACATGAATGTAAAATCGTTTTCGTTTCCTATGTCTTCGATTCCTATTCTGAAGAAAGAATCATTGCTCTTAAGCATATCCAGATTTATGTCTGAGAGAATATCATCAGTAGGTTCAAAATACCTCAGATGATATTTGAAATTGAATTGCGTCTCTTTAAATCCTGTAAAGATTTTATCAGCAGTTGAAGCAATCTTGTTGACATCCTTCAGAGTTCCCGAAACTTTCGATCTTATTTCAGGGTCATTGATGTTTTTTTTCAATTCAGCAGTTATTTCTTCTGTGTTTTCAGCAGTTTTCCTGAGAGCTTCGGCAGTTTTCTTGATATCGCCGCTCATATCGTTGTTTTTGCTCAAGTCTTCCAGAATTTTCTCCAGATTGCTGACGGCTCCTTTGACGCTGGTTACTATTTCTTTTATATTCTCTCTGTTTTCGCCTGTCATGCCGTTTAGCTTTTCACTGAGATCTCGGAAGTTGGCTATAAGTTCTTTTATAGCAATTTTATTACCTTCGATCTCAGTTGAGAGGTTATCCAGCAGTCTTACAAGATTATCTGCAATGCTGTCGGTCTTGCTTTTTAATGAAGCGGTTATCTCGGAAATATTTACAGAAGCATCTTTTGCGTTTTGCACCAACAGCTTGGCGTTTTCTTTGATGGAGGGATCGCCAAGGAGATCTTTTGCCGCGTCTGTAACTTCCTGTAATCGGTGAATCAGGGCATTTCCTCTTTCAAAGAGCTCTTCCATTCTGGTTGGGTCGGTTCCAGGAACTACTTCTCCAGGAGCAACATATGGCGAGGTATAGTCTCTTGTAGGAACTATTTCTACAAATTTTTCACCCATAAGGCCTGCCGAGGATATAGTAAAAGTGTTTTTTCGTCTGATGTGATATTTTTTATCTTGAATTGAGACAAGAACGTATACTTGGTCATCCACTATGTTTATGTCTTCGACCTTGCCTATGTTGACCCCGGAAATAGAGACCCTTGAGCCGCGGCTGAGGCCGTTTACTGCGTAAAAACTGATTGTAAATGAGTAACCCTTTTCTTTGAAGCTGTAGTCGCCTATTACGAATACCAAATATACGAGCAGTGTTGTTACCAGAAGGGTCATTATGCCAACTTTTGTTGTGGATGTCATTTGCTCTTCCTCTTTACAATTGAGTCATAGGCCCTTGAGCCTCGCCTCTTACAAACTGCTGCACTAATGGGTTTTGGGAATTCATGATTTCTTCTTTGCTTCCTATTTCAACTATTTGTCCGCCATAATGAAGAGCCACTCTGTCGGCTACTCTGAAAGCAGATTTCATGTCGTGAGTAACCATAATTGAAGTAACTCCCAGCTTTTCTTTGAGCGAAAGATGAAGTTCGTCAATAGCGGAAGTCATGATTGGATCAAGGCCTGTGGTAGGCTCGTCATAAAGGATAATTTCAGGCTCCATGGCTATAGCTCGTGCTAATCCGACACGTTTTCTCATACCGCCTGACAATTCAGAGGGCATAAGATAGTTTGTGCCAGGCAGTCCGACCATTTCAAGCTTCTCAGAGACAAGATGATGTACCGCTCTTTTGGAAAGAGAGGTGTGTCTGTTTATTCCGAAAGCTATGTTGTCCTCGACATTTAAGGAGTCGAAGAGAGCCGCTGACTGGAAGAGCATACCCATCCTCATACGCAGTTCGTCCATTCTTGTTTGTTCAAGTTTTGTAATGTCTTCACCGTCTATAAGTATCTGTCCTTTGTCTGGCTTCATCAGACCTATTATGTGCTTAAGTAAAACACTTTTGCCGCATCCGGAAGGGCCGAGAATCACTAATGACTCTCCATCGTAAATCTTGAGATTTACGCCTTTTAAAACGGCTTTGGAGCCAAAACTTTTATGTAAGTTAGAGACGATAATCATCAGAAAATAATGCTGTTCAGATTGCTTATAAAAACGGTCAGAAAGTAGTTTACAGCAAGAATCATCATAATAGCAACAACAACAGAGTCAGTTGTGCTTTTTCCTACGCCTTCTGCACCGCCGGAAGTGGTGAAACCTTTGAAGCACCCGATTATTGCAATGATTGCTCCAAAAACCATAGCCTTGAAAAGCCCTCCGAAAAGGTCATAGACTCTCAGCCATTCCAAGACAGAGTTGGTGAAAGATTCAAGAGTCAAGTCTATCTGGTAAACCGCAACAACTGCTCCGCCAATCATTCCTACTACGTTTACAAGAACTGTGAGCATAACAAGCATTATTGTGCATGCCCAGAATCTCGGAACTACAAGATAATCGACAGGATTGGTCGCCAAGGTGTCAAGAGCGTCTATTTGTTCCGTTATTTTCATAGTGCCAAGCTCAGCGGCGATAGAGCTTCCGACTCTGCCTGCAACTACTATGGAGGTGAGAATAGGCGCCATTTCTCTGGCCATGGCCAATGCGACAACGCCGCCCACATAGCCTTGAGCACCCATTTGAGCGAATTGATAACCTATTTGAACAACCAGAACGGCTCCGACGGAAACGCCTGTAATGCAGACCATTAGAACTGAGTCCACTCCTATATGTGCCATTTGGTCTATCAGACCTTTGACATCAAACTTACCAGAGCGTATGTTGCGAATAGTCCAGTAAATCGTTTGAAGGAAGAGGATTGTCATGCCTCCGACTTCATTGAGAAACTGTTTTGCTTTTTTTATCAAATACATTTTATTCTTCGCTCAGAGTTATGGTGTTTTCTATTTTTCCTATGACAACGAAATTGGTGGGCTGTATTTCAGAGCTTTTTCCATTCAAGTTCAGTTTGTTGCTCTCGTTGCCTTCGGGATAAAGAGTGAAAATAAGGTCGGAGTTCTTAGGACTGCTGACCCAATATTTCATTTTGTCTTCAAAAGAAGAACCGCCGCTTTCGGAAGGAGGTTTGTGCTCGTCTGTTATCAAGTTCTGATGCTCCGAAGGCTTTAAGTTAAGTCCTTGTACGGATAATACAAGGGTTTCTTTGCCTATATCGTCCGGGATTGTGAGATCCACTTTTCGTATGAAAGAAGGTTTGCGATAAGGTTTCAAGGTTACTTCGACGTTTAATACGCCTCCGCTGGTTATAGAAGAGTTTTTTATTTCAACCTTTTCTATTGCAAGTGTCTTTCGCTCTTTCTGGAACTCAAGTTTTATGAGAATCCTTGTGGGCATAACTTCTTCATCTTCGTTTTCAGTAACATTCTCCATTATGGAGATTAAGTCTGAGGCAATTGTCTGGGCAATATCGTTTTTTGAATAGAAAATATTGTCTCTGCGGAAAAAGTAGTATTTATTTTCCCTGTTTGCGCATTCAAATGAAATGCCTATTTTAGCGGTGCCGCCGCCAGTTCTGTCCATGGAGCTGTTTATTGCCTGCAGTATTGAAGATTCCAGAATAGTCAAAAATACTGAAGGATCTCTTACAATCTGAAAGTTTATCGTTTTGGAGATGTTTATGTCACGATCGGAAACATCTATGCTAATGGGGATCATTAAAGGAAGGCGACCTATTTCACCGGCTACTCCTTTTTCTCTGTCTTGAGTTATTATGCCAATCATTTCAACAGGTGAGCCTATTTTGAAAGGCATCTGAACACTGGAAAAAGAGTGATGTATATAGGCGGCTGTCATAAGATAGGATACAGCTCCTGTTCCTAAAAAAGAATGGGAAAGACCTAAAATCAGTTCTCCTTCTCTGTGAGTCAGTGTGCCCAGTGATACCATGTTTATATCGCCTCTGGCGAGCTGTATTCCTATGCTGGAACCTGGTTCGTAAGCGCTGGGAGATATTTCTGCAAAGAGGTCTGGGTTTCTTGCGGGTTCAGAATAAGAGGTTTTGAATTTTGATTCCATTATTCTGATATTTCTGTCTTTGAAACGGTTTTTTACATTTGCTGCCGCTTTTCCGGAAAGGCCTTCAATGAGTATGTCGGAAGCAGCGTAAACAAAGGCTGCTTCATCTTCTTCAAGGCAGATTTCTTCTGCTTTTGTGAAGGGAACTTCTCTGATTTTGTTATACTCTTTGCCTGCAAGCTTTACAGGCTCTGAGAGTGTCCATATAGAAGAATCGGCACTTTTCTTGCCAGAAGGCAAAGCAGCTGAAAGATTTGGATATTGCCAGATTGCAATCATTTCTTCTATTGGCGTTACAAGCCCGACCGTGTGGTCTGTCATAAGCCAGCCTGAGCTGATACCGCCTATCAGCATATTGTTGATATAAACAGGGCTGCCGCTCATTCCCGCGGCTATTCCGCCAGCTCTTCTGATTACATCGCCGCTTACTCGCACCATAAAGGATTGACCTGTCGGAGAAGGGCTTTCGTTTACTTTGTTATTGGCAAGAATTCCTAAAACTTCAACTTCGAAGGTTTCTATTTTTCTGCCTTCGATAACAGTTTTTCCGAAGCCTTTCATGCCTATGCGCACATCTTTGGCGGGCATTATTTTCGTGTTGGCAAAAATGCTTGTCGGAAATAAAAATGCTGAGATTATGCTGAAAATAAGCGTCGCGGAAAATTGTCTTTTAGCGCGCCGTAATAAGAATGCCATTGGAAATCCTTCTCTCTCTTCCGTCAGACGGTATGTTGACGGTTTTGTCGTTTATCACCATTGAAGTTGAGCCGCCGCCGTCAAGGTTGATAGCATGGCGAACACCTAGCTTCTGGAGGTAGGCTGCGAGTTCTTGAAGGGTCATGCCCTTGCTTCTAGCGGATCTGCCGTCTACCACGACAAAGAGAAGATCTCCGTCAAAGGTTGCTCCAACCGCTGTTCGCGGATGTCTGCCTTTGACTATGGAATAATGGAACTTTTCTTCTTGTCCGTTGATTGAAATCTGTCCGTCAGCTAATAGCCTTGGACCGCCGCAAATGGCGTGTTTAATGTTGTTCCAAGGTTTTTGAATTGAATAATCAAGCTTGACGGATTGTCCAAGAGACAACTTGGAAAGAAGCGCTGCTTTTTCGCCTGTGGCGGATACAGCTACGCCATCAGGAGGAATCAAAGCGTCGTTTTGATAAATTCCCACAATTTTTCCCTTTACAAGAACTGCTGTCAGCTCCGGAGGATCTGCCGCGGTATTGTTGACGTATTCGGGAGTATAGACCACAAGCGAGTTGTCTGAAAGCGGCTGATTGACCGCGTCTATTTCAATAGACAGACTGCCCGCCTTGAGTGTCCCGGAAAAGTCCGGATTCCCAAATGCTAGTATACCATCTTCTGTTATACCAAAAACAGATCTTTTGTAAAGCGAAGAACTTAATAATTTTTTGTTTATTATAAGGGTTCCAATAGGTGAACCGTTAGCTGCGAAATAAGCGCCGTTTATTCCTGCCAAAGCTTTATATCGTTTGGACATGGAAGAGAGGGTTTCTCTCTTTGAAATGCCGCCTTGTCCGAGTGATGGAATCAAATCCAAATTGTCTGCAAATGGATCGATTTTTAAAATATGAATATCTGACATGCCGTTGCCGCTGGGAGTTCTGTCTCTGTAATAGACAAGACCGTTTTGTATTCTTGTGCCGTGAACAAGAGGAAAACCTTTTTCTTCAAGGCGGAATGGCACGCAAAGCCTGAATGGCTCATTTTCTTTGGAAGCAGTATAAGGAGTGCCGAACTTATGGTCTGTGGCTAAAAGCAGTTCTGTGTATGAGTCTGTGTAATAGAAAGTGACTTTGTTGAACTTTTCTTCTATCTGAGCAGTCACTTCAGGAGCCAGTTCTTCCAGAGCCGGAACGAATCTGAGCTTCAATAGAGAAATGCCTGTATTTCTCTTCAGTATTTGCACTGGTTTGTCAAAGAAAAACTCCATAACTCCATGTGCTTCTTCTGTTCTGAATTTTACGGAGCTGAGAACAGCTTTTTTTTCTGCTTTGATTTCCGCTGCAGTTGCTGCTATTTCTGTTTTAACAGTTTCTATGAGTTCGGAAGAAACATCCTCTGTGGAAGAAGCATGTTCCATGAGAAACTCAGACAGAAGAAAGTCGCTGGCTTCGCTTTCTGCCAGCAGATACTCTTTTTCTGTGAGCAGTTCCATATAATGGCGCTGTCCGAAAGGCTCGGGCGGTGCCATTTGACGACTGCTTTGCTCGGACAAGGAACTTGCCGTGGTGCTTGGCAAATCGCGGTAAATGAAGCCATTTGACTGGAAATAGGCTCCAATTATGAAAACCTGTCCTAATATTATGAATAACAGGTATTTTTTCAGATGCTTTTTAATGGAACTTTACCTTATTGCATAGTTTTTCATGAATATATCGGCAGATCTTGGAAAAAACTTCGGCCTTTTTCTTTTCTGATTCTTTAAAGGCGTTAATAGAATAAAAAGAAAAAAAAATCGCAGTTAACCTGCGATTTTTTTTGTGCTTTTTGTCCTGGGTATTGGGTCTTCGCTATCCCCTACGCCCTAACCCCTACTCCCTGTTCTTAGAGTGTAGCCGTGACTTCTCTCCAAGATATTAAAGGCTTTTGGATCGCCACATTGTATATATCTGAGTATGAAACAGTAGTGCTGACTGTCATGTTCTCATTGCCTGAATTCTCTAGAACTTTTTGCCAGTCAAAGTAAGTAACTCTTACATCGTTTGGCATTTTTTTTCTGTTGAAATATCCGACGGCCAGATTACCTATTATGTCCATGTTTATGAGTTTTTTCATGGATGAATCAGTTTTCAGCTCCATGCCGCCTTCAGCGTAGAAGGCTCCTTCAAGCCTCGGGCTTAAGTTTCTGAAGGGGTGAGTAATTCCGTATCTGGACCAGTCGCTGTCGTGATGGGGTTCATAGATTATTCGGCCGGTTCTGGGGTTGTCAGATGAAGTGTCGTGAGTTTTGTCGCGCAATGCTATTATGCCAAGTGCCGACTCATTACCGTTTTCATCTAGGGTGGTGAGTATGTCGCCGCCAACATATACGTTTCCTTCTACCACTAAGAGACCTTGCCCTTTTACCCATCCCTCTATAAAAACATCGCCTTTAACATAGGTTATGCCATTAACTTCTACAGCTCTGCTGAAGTCGTGGGCTTTTGTAGGGTTGCTGAAGATGCTGGAGAATTTGTTTGGAACGTTTCTCCAGTCGCCCCAGCCATACATTGGCAAAACGTTGGTGTAATTTACTTCGTTTCTGCCAAACGCTTCTTGAAACTTTACGTTTGTAAAATATTTGCCATGTTTTGGATTCTCTTTAGGGTCTATGACTCTAGTAGCCAAAGACTTATAAACAGAAGCCGGATAGATATTCAGGTCTTTGTCGGAATATTCGCCGACTTGAGTTGTTTCGGCATGGTATTTTTCGCTGCTGTTGCCCTGCCACCAAGGGAAAGAGAATGGACCCTGCCATTTGTTGTAGTGTCGTTTTACAGGCGAATCTGTGTATTCCAGCTGAGTTTCGCTGAAATCGGCGCCGCCGTTCCAGCCTGTCCAGCCTATTCCCATGTCTATCCAAGGGTGCTCAAGCTGATTGGAAAGTTTAGTGAGCATCAGCCATTTTGGAAGGTCTACAACAGCTCCGTTTTTAAAGTAAGCCTTGCCGCCTTTTACCGTAAAGCCCCAAGGGTCAAGAATATCGAATTTCGCTATCTCAAAGGAGTCCTTTTTGACCATGTCGGCAAAAAAGCTGTGAGCGGGAGCCACTACACCTAATGTTTCTTTGTCTTCAGAAGTTTTCATGAGAACCGCTTTCAAAAGCTTTTTCATTTCAATCTGCTTCTTGGTGTTGTTGTGTTTTCCCATGGAGTTTATAGTTATATAGCCTTGTCTGGCGACTCCGGGGGGAACTCCCTGAGATATAAGATTTTGAGTGGCGGCTTTGTCCAGCTGCCAATCTACTTGAACTTTTATATCACTCTTTTGCAGAAGCGGAGCTACATTTGTATCGCCTTTCGCCAGTCTCTCTGTGTCTACCATCAAAGATCCGCTGTCTTCATTGGCTACCAGCTTGTATAGAGGATAATCGGGATTGTTCAGCTGAGTCCGCATGTTGAAAAGCGCTTCTTCTGCTCCTGCTTCAGCCAATATCAAAGCTGCCGTGGCATCTACATAGTTGCCCGACAAGACTGTTTCTCCGCGCATCCGATATATCATTCCGAAAAGCAGAATGCTTATAAAGCTGACCACTCCAAGAATAAAAGATAGAGCCACTCCTCGTCTTTTAAGTGTCATTCTCATGGGTTTGCTCCTTGTAATCCTTATAAAAGGTGAGATCTTTCTTTAATTATAGCAGTTTGACATGAAATTAGGAAGTGTACGGCTGAAAAGCAGTGGGTTGTGGGTAGTGGATGGTGGGTAGAAAGGTTTTGGAATTTTTCCGTGTGTTCTGTGGTTTCAAAGAGGGGTTTGGAATTTTTTCTGGCTTTTCTAAAATAAAAAAGAGCAAGATACGGGACTCGAACCCGCAACTTTCACCTTGGAAGGGTGACACTCTACCAATTGAGTTAATCTTGCTGGCAAGTGTAAAGTTATCATGTAAAGCCCCTTCTAGTCAATAGAAAAAATATTTAAAAAAAAGACTAAACTATTTTGCGAATCTTGCCGATACGGATAGAGGGACAGATGTTTTTTGTCGCCGCCGAAAAGAAAAAGATATAAAAAGGCGGCCAAGGAGGTCGGCAATGAGAAACACTTTTTCCGGCTTGAGCATAGCCAAGAGCGGTTTGTATGCTCACAGAACGGCTATGGAGGTTACGGCTCAAAACATAGTCAACGCCGGCACAGAAGGCTACACAAGGCAAAGAGCCGTGCTGGCTTCCGCAAAATCTTACCTGCTTAGCGGCTCACATGACGCTACTATGGGTCATACTGTAGGCAACGGCGTTTTGGTTACGACTGTTCAGCAGCTGCGCGATGTTTATATGGATGCGAAGATTGTTGATGAAACTTCTGATCTTGCAGGCCATGATCTGACAAACACTCTGCTTAAACAGGTGGAAGCCATAGTAAATGAGCCTGGTCTTTCTAATATAGCCAATCAGCTGGACAAATATTGGGCGGCATGGCAAGATTTGGCAAACGACCCTTCCAATACTGCATTAAGACGAGGTCTTATCGCTGAGACAGAGAGCTTGATAGATGTTTTCAAAGAAATAGATTCTCAACTTAAGTATCTGCAAGGAGTAAAATGCGAAAGCAATCACGGCGGCATAGAAACTCAAATCAGAGAAAACGTAAATCAAGTTAACAAGCTGGCTTCTGAGATTGCCGTTCTTAACAGAGAAATAGCCCGCTCCGAAATCAACGGCTCTACAGCTAACGAACTGCGAGATCAAAGACAGATGGCTTTAGAAGACCTTGCTGAGCTGGTAAATATAAAATCTTTTTACAACAAAAAGGGCGAACTGACCGTAAACGTAGGCGATCACACTTTGATTCAGCATGAGTATCACAATGATTTTTATGCTCATTACGATCCTGACAGCGGTAAAAGTTTCGTTTCGCCTTCTGCCAAAGGCTTGCCGGATGCTTCCAATGATCCTGATGTGGCTTCTGCTGTTCCGACAGGTTTGAAAAACCTCAACAACATGACTTTGACAGTCACTCAGACAGCAGAAAAGCATTCCATGTATTCGTTTTTGACATATCACCCTCTGACGGGACCGCTTTCAGATTTCGGCATAACAAGCGGCACTTTCACGGTTAACGGCAAAACTTTCGAACTGGATGCTGAAAACACAGGAATGAAGGAATTGGCTTCTATGTTGAATGATGCCAATATAGGCTTGGAAGCTTATATCAACGAATCGGGACAGTTGATTTTGAATGCTTCGGCCAGCGGAACAAAAAACAGCATTAAAACCGAAGATGGCACAAGCAATCTCTTCACAGTTTTAAATCTTCATGACAGCAAACAGCCCAGAGATGCTATTTTCAATTTGGGCAACAAAGAATATGTTTTGCCGACTAACAGTATTCAAGATCTTATTCCCGGAGTGAATCTGGAAATCAAAAAGCCTGGCGTTGCCACCCTGGGTCTTACTCCGGCAGTAACAGGCGGAAAGCTGGGGGCTCTTTTGAGTGTCAGAGACGGCGAAGTTCAAACCCTGATAAATAAGCTTAATGAGATGGCTTATGCGGTAGTTTCGGAGACCAACGCTTTACACAGATTGGGTTACGGTCTTGACGGAGAAACAGGCAGAAACTTCTTCCAGCCTATGAATGGCAACTTTGCTGAAACCGGTTATAAAAATGCTATTGAAAATATGGCTGTAGATTCGCAAATTCTTGCGGATCTCAATGTGATAGCTGCTTCAGGCGGCACTTATGAGAATGAAGGCGACAGACTCAGAACTTACAATGGTGACGGCAACGGCTACAATGCTATAGAAATAGCTCAGCTTAAACACAAAGCTCTTTTTAATGACGGTAAAACCACATTGAACTCATTTTACAACGAAGCTATAACTCAGCTGGCTACTGCCAGCAAGAGAGCTGAAAATGAGGTTGAATACGGCATGAACGTCATAAGCCATATGGAGAAACAGCGCCAGTCACAAGCTGGAGTCTCATTAGATGAAGAATTGTCGAATCTTATAAAGTATCAGCATGCTTACAACGCTTCGGCAAAGGCGATAAGCGTAATAGACGAGATGCTTGACAAGCTGATTAACGGAATGATCTAAGATTTTTTATAGGAGAATGAAATGCGTGTAACGAGCCATTGGTTCAATAATGCTTTCATAAGGCGAATCAACAACAACTTTTCAAACTTGGCGGCAAGCCAGGAAAAGATAGCTTCCAACCGCAAATATCTTTCCCCTTCGGAAAACCCTGCGGATAACGCTATAGCTATGAAGCTGAGAACCGACGCTTTTGAAAATGACCAATACTTGAGGAATATAGAACATTCTCTCGACTGGTATGCCAAAAGCGACGGGGCTATGACCAACGCCGAGTCTATCATACATCGCATTAAAGAGCTGGCTGTTCGCGGAGCCAATGATACTTTTGAAGAGCTCGAAAGAGATGCTATGGCTAAGGAAGTCGAAGAGCTCATGAAAGAAATTGCAAACATAGCCAACACCAGAATAGGCGAAGAATACATATTCAGCGGAAGCAATACGAATATTAAGCCTATAGAACTGGTTTTGGGCAAAGACGGCGAATTCAATACTTCCATTGTTACTCACGGGCATGGTGTGGAACGCTCTAAGATCAACGAAGACAGCGTAGTCGGTGTCAGATATAACGGCAATGAGATTCGTCTTAAGAGCGAAGTTGACAGAGGGGCTACTCTAAGCAAAAGCTTTACGGCTCTGGAAATGTTTTTTGGCGGACTTCCGAATGAAGCTCCCGCATTTTCTTCTCAAATGCCCCCTCTTGAAAAAGCTATGCCCCTTACTGTTTTGAATGGCGGACGAGGTGTTCAGGGCGGATATATAAAAATATCAGACCGGGCAGGCGTAGAGTACAGGGTTGATTTGACTCAGGTTTTCAACATTCAGATGATGTTGGATAAAATCAATGAAACCGGGGCTTTTGAAGCAGGTTTGGAACAGGTTCCATCAGATACGGCTGCAGCTTTGGGTCTTTACAGAAATGCCGGCAATGCTTCCAAAATTTATGGTCTTTCTGACCCTGCAATGCGTTCAGAGTTTACGCCTCTTACAGATTTGAACGCAGGTTTAGGGGTTCCTGACGGTTATCTCAATATAGCTTCAAGAGACGGAAAAATTCACAGAATAGATTTAACCGGTTCTGTGACTGTCAAAGATGTGATAGACAAAATCAATGCCCATGCAGGCGGCTCGGTTGTAAGAGCTTCTTATGACATGGTTCACAAAAGAATAGAATTAAAAAACCTCACAGAAGGCAAAGGCGAGTTTTCGGTAACTTCGGAAAAAACGCAGTTTTATATAAAGGCATTGCCGCCAAGCACTGCTGCTGACTTGGGTCTTGTTGATAACGCTGGTCCAGGAAGTGTGCTCTACTCCAAGACTGATATAGCTATGGACTCTGTCGAAAGCCCTTTGGAAAATATAAATGATGGCAAGGGTTTCAGACGCGGATTTATAACTATAACTGGGCATGATGGCGTTTCCAGAAACGTAGATATTTCTGAAGCCAAGACTCCGGATGATATTATAGCGGCTGTAAATACACAAACAGGCGGAGCTCAAACGGCTTCTTATGATACAGGTTCAAACAGAATAAGAATCACTGATACAACCTTGGGCGCTTCCGACTTCACGATAGAAGAATTTGACGGAACAGCTCAAATTCAAGTTTCAGAAGATACAATAGCCGCCAAATCTTTAGGGCTCTTGAAAGAAACCAAAGGCACATCTTTGATAGGCGATCCTATTGCCGCTTCTTCTCCATTGAATGCGAATACACCGCTTGCAGATTTGATTCCCCCTCCTTCTGCTAAGGGCGCTGTAGTTTTAAATGCTGAATATGGTGAAGAAAAACGAATTTCTCTCGAAGGCGCATCGACTATTCAAGATGTTATAGACAGAATAAACAACAGCGGCGGTTTTTACACAGCTTCTTGGGATGACAGCGAAAAAAGAATTTTTATTAGAGCGCGAGACGGCGATGCGAAGAGCTTTTTGGCAGCAAGAGAAAGTTCAAATACAGCTGGCGATTTGGGCTTTATCAAGAATGCTTCCGTATATGATCAGGTCAAGATAGTTTCAACTCCCGTAAAGATTTCAAGTCTGCCTACTCTTGAAGGAGCCAAGGATTTGGATCCTATACTCACTGAAAAAACTCTTTTGCGCGATCTCAACAGCGACAGAACTTTCAATTCCAGCGGGGTAAATCTGGGTTTTATAAGGATCACTGACAAAGCCGGCCGTTTCAAAGCTATAGATTTGCGCGGTTCAGAGAGTATTCAGGATGTTCTGGATAAGATAAACGATCCTTCAAATGGACTTTATATCAGAGCCAAGATTAACAGCGATAAAAACGGCATAGAAATAGAAGACCTGAACCGAGGCGCAACTGGCCATTTGGAAGTTGTAGACGTTGACAGCACTTGCGGTCATGATTTGGGCATTATAGGCAGAACGGTGGATCATAAGATTGTGGGTGAAGATTTGGACCCCGCTCTTACAGAAAGAACCCGCTTAGAAGATTTGCGCGAAGGTTTTCCGGGCGGCAAAATCTACATTCAAAGCGGCACATTCTCAGGTGAAATAGACCTTTCCGAATGCAAAACTGTCGGAGACGTTATCAATACAATTTCCAATAATGTTCCTGACATGCAGGCTCAGGCATGGATTTCTGCTGACAAGAAAAGCCTCAATATTTCTAACTGGGCTGGCAAAGACTATATAAAAGTATTGGAGCCGGCTGATTCTAAAGGAGCTGCAGGAGCTTTAGGTTTTTCTCCTGGCCGCTCTTTGTTTACTACTTTGATAGATTTACGCGACAGCCTTTTAAGGGGCGATGTCAAAGCTGTTTCGGATATCACATTGCCTGGTCTTGAAAGCGATTTACGAAGACTTTTGAATGTGCATTCGGAAGTGGGCGTAAAGACGAACAGAGCAAAATATTCAGAAGAAAAAATGACTAATCTCAATCTGAATGTTAATAAGATGCTCAATAAAGTAAGTCAGGCTGACATAATTGAAGAAATAATGAAAATGAATGAGATGACCGCATCTTATCAAGCTTCTTTGCAGGTTGGAGCAAGGCTTATGCAGATGTCGCTCATGAATTTTTTAGGATAAAAATTAACTGAAAAGGACTTGTGATGAAATTTAAGAGCTCAAGATTTGGCGAATTAGATATTAATGAAAGCGAAATAATCAACTTTGGAAAAGGTCTCTTAGGCTTTGAAGACTATAAACGTTATGCTCTGCTAAAACTGGACGATAAAACACCTTTCAGGTGGCTTCACTCGCTGGATAACGAAAATTTAGCTTTTATTGTGATTGAGCCTTTGCAGTTCATGTTTGAATACAATATCGAAATATCGTCTGAAGATCGTAATCCTTTGGAATTGGCGGATCCGGCTGATGCTTTGATTTATGTAACGGTCTCTATTCCCGAAGATGCTGAAAAAATGACGGCTAATTTGCAAGGTCCTTTGGTCATCAATAAAAAGAACAAAAAAGCCGCCCAAATTATTTCCAATGATCCGGAGCACGATGTCCGAACTTCTATTCTTGCCGAGATTGAGAAGAGAAATAAGAGAATTGTGGAATACAGCGAGTCTTTGGCTGCGAAAAAACAAGAGGCGGCTAAATAATGCTTGTTCTAACCAGAAAAACAAACGAGAAAATTGTTATAGATGATGACATAGAAATTGTCATTGTGGATATAGGCAAAGACACTGTCAGAATAGGAATTGAAGCGCCAAAAAGCGTGAAAATTCATAGAAAAGAAGTCTATGAAGAAATTCAGCGTTCAAACCTTGAGGCTAGCAAGCCGCTTTCTGAAGAAAAGCTGAAATCTCTGCAGTCGGAATTTTTGAAAAAAATACAGAAACCAGAGAATTTATAACCACGAACCACACGAAAACACGAACTAAAAACCTTTTGGAACCACAGAACACACAGAATGCACGGAAAAGCTGCTAAAACATCTGGAACAGCCGTTCTATCCACAGATTAAGAAGCAAACGAACATAACATTATCTTCTATAGAATCTAATGTCGCTTTATCTCTAACAATCGCCAGAAAGAGCAAATAAATTTGCTCTGTATTGCTTTGAATGATCGACTCCGCAAAAACTAAGATGGTTTTTGCTCAAATTGCTTTCTTTTAAACGATGATTTATTAGCACCTTAGAGAAATTATCAATTTAGCAATTGAGTCTAAACATTCATTTCTAATTTATACTTTATAATTTCTAATTTAGTTAAACTCGCCACTCCCACCCGCCACTAATTTTATTGCTTGCGCGGCGGATAGGTGCTATATCATAACATGATGAATCTCAGCGGAGGTACAGCGTGGAACTTCTTTCTCCGGTTTTATTAGTTGTTGTCGGTATAGTAATATTGGTTTGGGGAGCTGATAAATTTGTAACAGCGTCTTCAGCTTTTGCCAAACATTTTAATGTGCCTTCTTTGCTGGTTGGAATGATCATAGTAGGTTTCGGCACTTCAGCTCCGGAATTTATAGTTTCCGCAATGGGAGCCTTAAATGGACAGCCTGGCATATGTATTGGCAATGCTTTTGGCTCTAATATAGCCAATATAGCTTTGATATTGGGTGTCACAGCTATGATTAGTCCAGTTTCCGTAAACTGGTCAATTTTGAAGTTCGAATTGCCTGTTTTGACTCTTGCAACCGTATTTGTTGCTTTTTTGATTAGAGACGGAAATCTTTCAAGGCTTGATGCATTGCTTATGCTGATTGTCTTTTTCGCCATAATAGGTTATCAAATCAAGACAGCTCTCAAAGAGAAAAAGCTGGCGGATGAGGCTGTGAAAACAGATGATGCTTCTCTTGCTTCCGAACATACAGAGTCAGAAGAAGGCGAAACTTCTCAGTCCCAGGTTGAGATGTCTTTGGGCAAATCGGTTTTCTGGATATTTGCAGGTTTGCTTTTGCTTATGGTAAGTGCCAGAATGCTTGTAAGTGGAGCTACCGATATAGCGAAAATCTTTGGGATTAGCGATTTGGTTATAGGTCTCACTGTAGTTGCTCTGGGAACTTCATTGCCTGAGCTTGCTTCTTCAGTAGTTGCGGCTCGCAAAAAGGAAGATGACATAGCGGTTGGCAACATCGTAGGTTCAAGTATATTTAACTTGCTGGCTGTAGTAGGATTTGCAGGTATGATAGCCCCCTTTAAGGCTGAAAAAATCGTTTTGACAAGAGACGTTCCCGCTATGTTGATTGTAACTCTGGCTTTGTTTTTGTCTTATTTTACTAAAGGCGAGCAAAAACGTATTTCCCGTTTAGGAGGCTCTTTGCTCTTGCTTTCGTATATAGCATATACTGTCTATCTTTTTGTGGGCAAGGCAGGGTAATGGTTCTATGGAATTAAGTAAGGATGTGAACTTTTTATTAGTTCCTGTTGAAGAAACAGAAATAAACGACTTCAAAACTAAAATGCAGGAGTCGTTTCAAAAAAGATACGAAGAATATTATGCAGCTACAGAAAGAATAGTGCTGACTGAAAAAGAAATAGACCAGTCTTTGGCCAGAGAAGGCTCGATTGCTTATAAAGCTTTGGTTGATGGAGAAATGAAAGGCGGAGCTATTGTAGTAATCAATAAGGAGACTCAGCACAATTATTTAGCCTTCCTTTTTGTTAAATACGGTCTCCAGAATAAGGGAGTCGGCGTGGCTATTTGGAATGCTATTAAGCAGTTTCATCCGGAAACAAAAGTCTGGGAAACAGGCACGCCATATTTTGACAAAAGAAATATACATATTTATGTGAATAAATGCGGCTTTAGCATAGTAGAGTTCTACAATGAAAAACACCCGGATCCTAACCCTGGCGACAGTGATCCCTTTGAGGAGTTTTTTGTTTTCCGAAAAACAATGACAACGCAATAAGCAGCTGCTGACGAGCTTTAATAATATAAAGTTTGCTTCTAGGCTGTAAGTGAGTGCACTTTGTGCTTAAAAAGGTGCTTGGAGGATTTTGTGCGGATAAAAATATTTTCTCTTTTTATTTCTGTTTTGCTTGTTTTTACTTCCTTCTTGCCTTTTGCAGCTGATGGAGCTGAAGAAGTTGACAGAGCCCTCTTTCTTAATCTTCTGGGTGAATGGCATTTACTGGAAAAAGAAGACAATATCGATTCTGGAACTTATGTCTATGTAATAAGCCCAAACGAGGAAGGAAATTATCCTGTTTTATCCCTTAAAGAAGATAGAAGTTATTCCTTGACCTTTTTTAAGAACAAGAAAGTTGATTACAAGGCTTTGCCAGAATCAGGTTATTATGAGTTGCTCTCTGAAAACGCTTTGCGTTTTTTTCCCGATAAAGGAGATTCCTATATTGTGGAATACAAATTTCTTGCAGGCATTTTCTTGCTGATTACCGATCAGTCTTCGACTTATATTTTTTCCAAAGTAAAACGCGAAGACTTGAACTACTTTTAGTGCTTTGTAATATCTAAAACTTTCCTGTCAGCCTTTCAAAATTCACAGGACAATATCCGCTTATAAGATCGCACTGTGCTGAGTGGTGCGTGGCGGGCGGCGAGTTTAATTAAATTAGAAATTATAAAGTATAAATTAGAAATAAATCTTTTAGTCTTTTCTGCAGTTTCTGCCTGTGTCTTGGGTTTTGCCCTTTCTATCTCCTACTCCCTCTAGTGCGATTGTTGCATCAAATAACCATGAATAGTCCATGTTGACTGCTTGTCATTGAATAGAGAAGTTTTAGACAAAACAAAGCACTAGTTAAGTTGTTTCAGCTTTTTTTCGGCTTCTTTCCATGTCGGACAAAACTTTTCGACAATGGTATAAAATCCTTTATTGTGATTCTTCTCCAGCAAGTGAGCCAGTTCGTGAGTGATTATATATTCAAGGCATTCTATAGGCTTTTTAGCAAGTTGCAGGTTAATCCAGATTCTTCGTTTGGTGATGTTGCAGGTTCCCCATCTGGTTTTCATGTTTTTCACATGATACTCGTTTGCTGATATGCCCATTTTTTCCTCAATTTGCTTTGCCAAGGAGTCTATAGCTCTTTTAAGCTTTTGTCTGTACCAGTTGTTGAAGGCTTTCTCTTTGGATTCTTTAGTAGCATTTGCAGGCACTTTGAATATGATTCTGCAGAGTTCTTTTTCTAATTCTAATTGGTATGTTCTTTGTCCATTTATGACTTCTAATACATAGGGGTTGCCCCATAGATAATGGATTTCTCCAGAAGTATATTCTCGTTCAGTTTGTCGTGATTGGGCTATTATACATTCTCTGGCAGCGTTTATGCGTTGCAGTTTTCTTAAAATTAATAGTTTTATTTCTTTGTCTGGAAACTTTATAGGAGCAGTTACTCTTACTTTGCCGTCAGGTGGGACAATTCTGATATAGAGATTTTTCAGTTTTTTCTTTTTTATAATTTCGACGGCTATGCCGCCTATATTTTGATTATTGCTTTTCATTTTAGTAGCTGAAGATAACATATTTACATGGTTTTCGTGTTTTTTATTCTAAAAATATTGACAATTAACGCTCTTAGTTGCTAAGCTTTCTGTAGACCTATCTTTTACTTTCCTTGAATTAATGGAGGATACTTAATGAAAAAAGCTGATCTGGTTCGCGAAATAGCAAAAGCAGCAGATTTAACCCAAACCAAAGCTGCAGACGCTCTCAATGCCACCCTTGAGATTATCAAGCAGAGTCTCAAAAATCAGGAAGACGTTCGCCTTGTAGGCTTTGGCTCTTTCAAAGTAACAGAAAGAAAAGCCAGAATGGGAATCAATCCCCAGACCAAGAAAGCCATCAAAATACCGGCTTCCAAGGTTGCAAAATTTGTTCCTGGCAAAGAACTCAAAGAACTTGTAAATAGCGGCGGTGCTGACAAAGGCAAGAAAAAAACCGCAAAGAAAAAATAAAGTTTCCTTTTTAAAATTAAAATCATGAAACCGCCTAAATGGCGGTTTTTTTGTGCTGATTTTATGGTATCATCTTGAGGAAACGCTAAAACAACAAGAAAACACTTTGGAGGGGAAAAAGCTGTCATGACAGTCGAAAAAAAACGCTTAGGCGATATATTGACAGACTGTAATCTTATAACGGCCGAACAGGTCGCTGAGGCTCTTAAATACCAGAAAGCCAACGACATAAGACTTGGCGAGGCTCTTATAGAGCTTGGTTTTGTCACAGAAGATGACATCATATGGGCGCTAGGCAATCAACTTAATTTATCATGTATACATCTCAACATGGATATAATAGATCCTGAAGTTGTGCCTATGATTAGCCCTGAGTTTGCTTTGCAATATCGCATAATACCTCTTTACAGAGCAGGCAATCAGTTAAATGTTTGCATGACAGACCCCCTGGATTCCAGGCCAATAGAGTATTTGGAAAAAAAATATTCTGTTAATGTTTCTGTTTCTATAGCTAAAGCCAAAGACTTTGAAGCTGTTTATCCGCTTCTTTATGGACAGTCTGCAAGTGCTAATGGAGACATGCCGCCTCAAATTGAAGCCTTGGGTGAAGGAGATATGCATGCTGAATCAGAAAAAGACCTGCAGACTCCCGACAAGGTTTTGAACTATATTCTTTCAAACGCTCTTGCATCTTCGGTTGAAAAAATACATTTTGAAACATCGGATGATAATGTTGCTGTGCGTTTTAGGAAGCATGGCGTTCTTATGACCAAACTGGAAATTCCCCTTAAGCTTCATTCAGAAATTTTACAGAGAGTGAAAAAGCTTTCCAATATTCCTGAAGATGCTGCAGAATCAGTGCTTTCAGGACACTTCAGAGTTGTGTCCAGCAACAGCGGTAAACGAGCCTATCTCAGTTGCATGTTTTATCCAGGTGCTGAGAGTGAGAGTCTCATAATTAGCATTTCAGATGTCGAGAATGTTGTAAATACCATGGATCCTTCCTCAAGGGAAGCTATTGATCTCTTGGGGGAAAGTCTCTTAGCCAATAGCGGCGTTCTTTATCTTAGCGGGCCTGGAGAATCCGGGAAAACTGTAACTCAGCATATTCTTTTGAAAAAGTTTGATGTTACGGCCAGCAAGATTGTTACTATAGAAAAGAATATAGAGTCTATTGTTCCAATGGTAACTCAGCTTAAAGTGGGCACGGACGGTTTCAGCGAAACTCACGATGCAGTAAAACTTGCTGTTAAGTTAGATGCAGACGTAATAATGCTTGACTGTGAGGACAATGCCGATTCTTGTGAACTTTTGGCGTATTCTGCGGCAGGCGGTAAAACAGTTGTTATAAGTTTGTCAGCGGTTGATGCCTGTGATTCAGTTATCAGACTCTTGGAAGTTGTGGATCCCCGTCTTTTAGCTTCATCCTTGTGCGGCTTTGCTCACCAGCGCCTAGTGCGAACTCTTTGTCCGGCTTGCAAAAAGCCTGTGGAATTTCCGGATGAGCTTAAAAAATATTTGCCTGAACACTATTGGGAACACAAACTTTATGAACCGACTGGCTGTCCCCAGTGTAATTCAACCGGCAATTTGCGCAAAAAGATGTTGCTGGAGTATTACCCCATAAATAGTGAGTTGACAGAACTTATTATAGAATCTCCCGACTATTCCAAACTCAAGGAATATGGAGCAAGACAAGGTATACGCAGTTGTGAAGAACAAGCTTTGCAACTTCTCTTGGATGGAGAAATAGCCCCAAAAGAATTCATGAGGCAATTTTAAAAGATGGATAATATTATAGGAAAATTCTTCGGTTCGAAGGAAGAAAGAAAAGATCCCCAAACGGATGTACAGGCGAACTCGCAGCAGAGACCAGCCATACAGGCAACGCCAAATTTTGATGACCTTGCTAATTTGGCTCCGCAGAGTATAACGCCTAGAAGACCTGCGCCGGCAACTTCTGTTCCTTCTCAAGGCGCAAGACCGGCTGCTGCTGCTCCTAATAGACCTATGCCGGCTCAAGCGGGAAGACCATTGCAACCCGCAAGACCTGCAACGGCTCAGGGCTATCCGACCATACAGGCTCCTGCAAGACCTGCAACGGCTCAGGGCTATCCGACCATACAGGCTCCTGCAAGACGTGCGGGAGGCTCCTCTGCTCTTAGCACTCGCAAGGTTTTAGATGGTAAAAGCAACGTTACCTACGGTGCAGAGAAAGACGGTGCCAGCGGAGGCGAAGCCGTAGTAACTATTGACGATCTTTTGCAGATGGTAGTCGCTGAAGCCGGTTCCGACTTGCACATAGCGGTTGGCGCTCCTCCTATGCTTCGTTTGCAAGGCAAGCTTTGGGCAACAGACTTGCCTGTGATGAATGATTCAGACGTTAAAGGAATGCTTTTTAACTTTTTGACAAACGAACAGAAAGAAGAACTGGAAGATACTCTTGAGCTCGATATGGCTTATGAAATTCATGGCTTGGCACGCTTTCGCTGTAATGTTTTTTACACGCGGTTGGGCTTAGGCGCAGTTTTCAGAGTTATTCCTAACATAATAAAGAGTCTGCAGGAACTTGGCATGCCTCCTGTGCTGGCAGATTTGACCCGAAGGAAAAAGGGACTTATGCTTGTAACAGGTCCGACAGGTTCAGGCAAATCCACTACTCTTGCAGCTATGATTGATCTGATTAATAAAGAACGTCAGGAGCATATAATAACTATTGAGCATCCGATTGAGTTTGTGCATTCTCATAATAAATGTTTGGTTAGTCAGCGTGAAGTAGGAAGCACTACCAAAAACTTTAGCAATGCTCTAAGAGCTTCCTTGCGCGAAGACCCTGACGTAATATTGGTGGGCGAAATGCGTGACTTTGAAACTATAGCTTTGACTGTAACGGCAGCTGAGACTGGACACCTAGTTTTTGCTACTTTGCACACCCCTTCTGCGCCTCAGTCAATTGAAAGAATAGTAGACGTTTTCCCGGGAAGTCAGCAGAGCCAAATAAGAACTCAACTAGCTGATTCGCTAAATGCTATTTTAGCTCAGCAGTTGATTCCTGCTCTTGACGGATCTTCCCGAGTCGCAGCTTTGGAAATACTTATAAACATTCCTGCGGTTGCAAACTGTATCAGAGACAATAAAACATATCAGCTGAACTCAATTATGCAAACCAGCAAGCAACAAGGAATGCAAACGATGGATCAGTCTTTGATGGACTTGGTCAAGCAAAGGAGAATAGCTCCTGTTGAAGCCTACATGAGAGCCTTCGACAAAAAACTTTTTGAACAATATAAACCCATTAATTTATAAACGCATAACAAATAAATCTCTTGCAAGTGGCTGCTTTCTTGTATTAGACTGCTGCCGCTTGCATAATACACAGCTTTTAAAGATACGGGGTAAGACATGGCAAACAGACACATCATGAATCCTGAAAGTATAAGAAACCTTGCCATAATAGCGCACGTAGACCATGGCAAAACCACTTTGGTCGACGCTATGATAAAGCAATCGGGTTTGTTCAGAGATAGCCGGCTTGTAGAAGATCGCTTTATGGACAGCAATGATCTTGAAAAAGAGCGCGGAATAACGATTTTGTCCAAAAACCTTTCTTTGGAATATAACGGTTATAGAATCAACTTGATAGACACGCCAGGACACGTGGATTTTGGCGGAGAAGTTGAGAGAGTTTTAAAAATGGCAAACGGTTGTTTTCTCTTGGTCGACGCTTTTGAAGGCCCTATGCCCCAGACCAGATTTGTGCTTAAGAAAGCTTTGGAGACAGGCTTGAAACCTATTGTTGTTATCAACAAAATTGACAGACCTGACGCGAGAGTTGAAGCAGTTGAAGACGAAGTGCTTGAACTTTTTATGGAGCTTTCTGTTAACGATGATACATTGGATTATCCGGTAGTTTATGCTTCAGGGCGAGCCGGCTACGCAACCAGAGACTATAAAAAAGCTAAAGAAGCTGACAGCATAATACCTTTGCTTGATTGCATAATAGAAAATGTGGAACCGCCAAAGGGATCTTTGGAAGGTATAGCCAAGATGCAGATTACCACGCTTGACTATAATGATTATGTCGGCAGAATCGGTATAGGTCGTATTATCAATGGTGTTTTTAACACTAAGTCGGATATTTTTAAAATGCGTCATGACTCAGTCAGCGAAAAATGCAAAATATTGCGTCTTTACGGTTTCCGCGGTGTTCAGAGAGTTGAGATAGAGCAAGCTGGAGCAGGCGATATAGTAGCTGTTTGCGGTATTGACGACTTGAGAATAGGAGATACTCTGGCGAGTGAGCTCTGTGATCCTGAGCCAGTCATAGAGATTGACCAGCCTGTAATTTCTATGACATTTGCAGCTAACACAAGCCCATTTTCAGGGCGCTGCAAGGACAGCAAATACCTGACTTCCAGACAAATATATTCGCGCCTTGAAAAAGAGCTTGAGACCAATGTGGCAATGAGACTGGAAGTTGCTGAAGACAGCTCCGACACCTTTATAGTTTCAGGCCGCGGAGAACTGCATTTGGGTATTTTGATCGAAACTATGCGCAGAGAAGGTTATGAGCTTCAGGTAAGCAAACCTGTGCCAATTTACAAGAAAGATGAAAACGGTCAACTTTTGGAGCCAATAGAAGATCTGGAAATAGATATTCCTGAAGCCTATATGGGCACTATAATGGAAAACCTTGGTCCCAGACGTGCTGTAATGTTAGACAGCAGAATTATGGCTGACAATTATCTAAGGCTTAAGTTTTCTGTTCCGTCTCGCGGTCTTTTAGGCTTCAGATCGGCTTTTATGACTCTTACCAACGGAACTGGCGTTATGAGTCAGACTTTCAGCAAATATGAGCCTTATAGAGGCGATATTCCCAACTTGAGAAAAGGCGTTATGGTAGCAACGGATACTGGCAAAACCACAGCTTATGCTATTAAAAACCTTTCTGAAAGGGGCACTTTGTTTTACACCCCTGGAGAAGACGTTTATGAAGGTCTTGTAGTCGGAGAGCGCCCTGTATCATCGGATATTGATGTAAACATTGTGAAAAAACGCCATGTCACCAACCACAGATCTGCAACTTCTGAAGAGCTTGAAAGACTCCCTTCCCCGAGAATTATGACATTGGATGAATCACTTGAATATGTGGCTGACGATGAGTGGGTTGAGATCACGCCCGAAGCGATCAGAATCAGGAAAAAAGGCAAAACCCACTTTGGGGGGAAATAAGGGAAAATAACAAATTATTAGGAGGCATGAACCTTGTCGCTTAAACTTTATAACTCAATGAGCAGAGAAATAGAAGAATTTAAACCTGTTAAAGAGGGGCATGTCGGTATGTATGTTTGCGGCCCCACTGTTTATGGGCCGCCCCACCTTGGCCATGCCAAGAGTTATATAACTTTCGATATTTTAGCAAAGTTTTTGCGCATTTCGGGTTACAACGTCAGGTATGTGCAGAATATTACCGATGTCGGGCATCTTACAGATGATGCTGATGAGGGTGAAGACAAAATAGAGCGTCAAGCAAGAATTGACATGGTTCATCCTTGGGAAATAGTCGACAAATGGACCAGGCAATATATGCTGGATATGGAACGTCTTGGAATAGCTCATCCAAGTTTTTATGTAAGGGCAAGTCAGCATATACCGGAGCAAATACATGCTATTAAAGAACTTATAGATGCGGGGCATGCCTATGAAATAAACGGCAGTGTTTATTATTCGGTTGAAAGCTTTCCTGAATATGGCAAGCTTTCAGGCAACAAGCTGGAAGAACAAAAAGACGGCGTAAGAATAAGCGTGAACACCGATAAAAAACATCCGGGCGACTTCGCTCTCTGGAAAAAGGCCGAACCTGAGCATATTTTAAAATGGGATTCTCCTTGGAGCAAAGGCTATCC
>JGI24710J26742_10001120_pt1 | contig 24747 bp, 23 predicted proteins | sample BioPla2DNA2_FD_26742 | JGI IMG/M metagenome (IMG submission 26742) | reverse complement strand
CTATTGGACGGAGAAAAAATCTATATTTATCCAAAAGCTGAAGAGGGGCAGGAAAGTGAGGGGGCATCCCCTCGCCTGCCGGCGGATGAAGAAAGCTGGCTTGAGGTGCCGGGAATTGGGCCGGTGACGGCGAAAAAGATCGTCGAATATATCCGCCTTCATCCCTCGGCGCTTTTGGATGACCTCATTGAAGTTTCAGGAATCGGTCCTGCCAAACTGGCTCTCATCAAGGAGTATTTTGAACAATAGGAGCATGTCATGACAGAAAAGAAAAAACGCCTGACACAGCGAAGCGCCACAGCGGGCTGAGCGGCAAAAATTAGCCCCGGCAGGTTGTCGGGTATCATGTGCTCCCTACCGGATTTTAGCGATCCGTCCCTTTTGACGGGCTTTTCCAATAATGAAGATGCGGGAGTATATCAGATCAGTGAAGAGGAAGCGATCATTGCTACACTGGATTTTTTCACGCCGATTGTCGATGATCCCTATACATTCGGTGCTATTGCGGCGAGCAATTCTCTTAGCGATGTCTATGCGATGGGGGGAAAACCGCGGCTTGCCATGAATATTCTCTGCGCACCCGACGACATGGACGATGAAGACCTAAAGGCCATCCTCCTCGGGGGAGCCGATAAGATAAAGGAGGCGGGTGCTCTTCTTGTCGGAGGCCATTCCGTCCGAGACAATGAGCCGAAATATGGACTTTCCGTCATCGGATTTGTCGATGTCGACAGAGTTCTTATGAATGCCGGTGCCAAACCGGGAGACCGTCTCATTCTCACAAAAGCGCTCGGCAGCGGCATCCTGACAAGTGCAGGGAAAGTCGGCAGGATCACCCAAGAAGAACTCAAAGAAGTGACACAGAGCATGATGACTCTCAACGCCGGCATCACAGAGGCGCTCGGCGACATCGTTCCCCATGCCGCTTCGGATATCACAGGCTTCGGGCTTGTCGGCCATCTTAGCGAGATGATGGAAGCAAGCGGAACAAGCGCATACGTCGATTTCTCCTCGCTTCCTCTGTTTAAGCAGGTTGCCGAGCTTTCTTTTGAGGGGTGTAATCCCGGAGGGAGCAGAAAGAACGAACAACACTTCGGCGTTCATGTCGATTGGGGAGATCTAAAGGGCTGGGAGCGGGCCATTGTCTGCGACCCGCAGACATCCGGCGGCTTGCTTTTAAGCATAGCTGAAGAAGATGCTCAGGAAGCTCTGCGGCGTCTGCAAAAAGCGCTGAAGACAAAGGTTTCTCTGATCGGAACGGTCGCAACGCGTGAGGATGTTCTTATCAGATGCAGGAGGTAAACATGAATCCATTTCAACATCTTCCCTCGGTTGATGCCCTTCTTGCGCATCCGGAGGCACAAACGCTTTTAGAAAAGTGGAAGCGCCCTTGGGTCGTCTATCATCTTCGAGCCGTTCTCGAAGAAGAACGCGAAAAGATCCGATGCAATAAGGATGGATTTGATCCGAACCCGCAGCAGATTCTTAAAGAACTTCACAGGAAACTGGAAAATTTTCCTTCCTTAGTTCCCCTTATAAACGCCACAGGCGTTCCCATCCATACAAATGTCGGAAGAGCCCCGTTTGGGGAGGAGTTGATGGAGCATTTGAGAAGAACTCTCACCGGCTACTGCAATCTGGAACTCGATCTTTCTACCGGAAAAAGAGGAAAGAGGGGAGATCATCTCGAAGGGTACCTGAAGTTTCTCTTCGGAGCGCAGAGCATCCATCTGGTCAACAATAACGCCGGAGCTGTTTTGCTGGTTCTTGCCCATCACGCAAGAGAGCGAGAGGTTGTTCTCTCAAGAGGTGAACTCGTCGAGATCGGAGCCAGCTTTCGAATCCCCGACATCATCACTTTTTTTGGTGCCAAACTCAAAGAAGTCGGCACGACCAATCGAACGCATCTGAGAGATTATGAGAATGCAATCGGCGAGAACACGGCTCTTTTAATGAAAGTTCATCCCAGCAATTTTTTTATGGAAGGGTTTACGAAGGAAGTCGAACTCGCCGATCTCTGCGCCCTTTCCAAATCTTACGGGATTGCGCTGTATGAAGATGCGGGAAGTATGGGACTGGCTGAGTATTCCTTCGAGGAAGGGAGGAAAGTTCTGCAAGAACATCTTTCTCATGTAGATATTCTTACGTTCAGCGGAGATAAGCTCCTCGGCGGGCCTCAATGCGGGATCATCCTCGGTAAAAGAGAATTCGTCGAGCCTCTGAAGAAAAACCCCTTAAGTCGCGTGCTCCGCGCGGATAAAATGACGATAGCCGCGCTGGAGGCGACGCTGATGACATATCTGCGAAAAGACGCTCCGAGCGCTCTTGAGAAGATGATTTCGACTACTCAGGAGCAACTCTTAGAGAGGACTGAGCGATTTCAGAGAAAATTGGGGCAGGGAGAAATACTTACAGGAGATTCGCCCTTGGGAGGGGGAGCGCATCCTCGCGTTCGACTGCCCTCTGTGAAACTGGCGCTAAAGCCTGATCATCTCAGCTCCGCACTCGGCAGACTGAGAAAACATGAGCCGCCTGTCATCGTGCAGGCAGAGGACGATCGTCTTTTCATTGATCTACGGACAGTATTTGAAAAGGAAGAGGAGATGTTGCTGCATGCTCTTGAGGAGGCCATGCTGTGAGAAGTATGGTCATCGCCACGGCCGGACACGTCGATCACGGTAAGACGAGTCTGATCGCTGCGCTCACAGGAATATCGACAGATCGCCTGGAGGAAGANAAAAAAAGAGGGCTTACCATCGTCAACGGATACGCCTATCTTCGCAGAGGCGATGATTGGATTCATGTTCTTGANGTTCCCGGGCATGAACGCTTTATTAAAAATATGCTCTGTGGACTNGACAGCGTGGATTTGGCTCTCCTTGTCATCTCCGCNGAAGAAGGCGTCATGCCGCAGACGAGAGAGCATCTTGACATCATTGATCTTCTGGGAATTTCACGTCTTCTGATTGCCCTTACAAAGATCGATCGCGCAGACGAGACCATGCTGGAGTTGGTGCGCGAAGAAGTGGCCGAGCTGGTGAGCGCAAGCATGTATGAAGACGCACCTGTTTTTGAGGTGGATTCCGTTTCACTTCGGGGAATTGAGCCTTTGAAAGAGGCGCTTTTTGGTGAGCTGGAGATCCATGCGGCAAGACCCTCCTTTTATCCGAGACTTGCCGCTGACAGGCATTTTAAACAACGCGGCACGGGAGACATTGTTACGGGGACGCTCGAGGGGGCGCCTCTTAGAAAAGGAGACATTCTTAGCCTTTATCCGGGAGGTGAGCTTTTTAGGATTCGCGGCCTGCAAGTTCATTCTCAGGAGCGCGAAGAAGTGCTTCCCGACAATCGAGTGGCTCTTCACCTCAGCGGGAGAGATCATGTCGTCCTTGAAAGGGGCGATGTCCTTGCACAAAAAGATGTGTATGCCATCAGCGATGAGATGCTTGTACGCGTGAGAAAATTGTTGCAGATGGAAGGGGACATCCGAATGAGCTTTTATTTCGGTAGTCGCGAACTCAAGGGAAAGCTGAGATTTTTCGGCGAGGAAGGTGCCCTTCTTCAACTGGAAGAGCCGATTCTGTGTTTTTATTCACAGCGGGCGGTCGTGCGCAGCGAATCTCCGGCATGGACCTTGGGCAGCGTGGAAGTCCTCGATCCGCTTCCGCCCAAAGGCAGAAGGCGCCAAAGGGAGAGGACAGCCCGGCTTCTTGAGGCGCATACGCTTGCTGAACAACTTGAATTGATTCTTGAAAAATATCCATGGGGCGCTACAGAAGCGGAGCTGGAAAAAGAAAGGACCAGAAGATTTTCGCTGATGGAGGCATCCTTTGCCTTTGTCCGAATTGGCGGGAGAGTTTTTAGTGAAAGAAGCAAGGCGAGGACATTGCGGGAAATGGAGGAGAGGTTGGCATCGTTTTTTGAGAAGAACCCTCTTCGTTTCTTTATTGAAAAAGAGGAGTTTCGCAGTCGATATTTTAAAAGCTGGCCCAAAGACGCAGTCGATGCATTGCTTCTTGTCATGCAGGAAGAGGGAGTTGTGCGGATCGAGGAAGGTCGCTTGATTCTTATCGATCACGTTCCCGTTCTCAGCAAAGAGGAGCAGGAGTGGGAACAGATGCTGCTTCAGAGATTGCAGGAAGCGGGGATTCAACCTGTGCAGAAAAGTGAACTCCTCAAGGAAAACCCAAAATTATCAGAGATTATGAGATATTTGTCAGATAAAGGGGAGATTATATTCATTAATGAAGAGTTCATAATGAAAAATAGTTGGCTTAATTATGTAGTAAATGATATAATTGATGCAATAAAGCAAGACGGCGCTCTGGAAATTGCGGACTTTCGCGATCGCCTCCAGTTGAGCCGAAAGTATCTGTTGCCCATATTGGAATATACAGATGCCAGGCAGATAACTCAGCGACTAGATAATAAACGAATATTATCAAAGGAGACGTTAAATGGATCGGATACTGATTGTCGATGATGAACCTATCCTTCTGAAAGGTCTCAAATTCAGCTTAAGCCAAGAGGGCTACAAAGTGGAGACAGCTCTGGATGCAGAAGAAGCAATGGAGCATCTTGAGGATGATAAGTTTGATCTAATGGTATTGGATGTGATGCTGCCGGGGATGAGCGGGATTGAGTTTTGCAAAAAAATACGTGAAACGTCAAATATGCCCATTATCATGCTGACAGCAAGAGGGGATGACGAATCAAAGATACTCGGTCTCGAAGCCGGAGCGGATGATTATATGTCGAAACCCTTTAATATCCTGGAATTAAAAGCTCGAATCAAAGCTGTTTTGCGTCGGGTAAAACCAAAGAAACTCAACAATACTTCCATCATCGAATACGACAAATTCAGCATCAATTTCTTTGGCAGGAAAGTCGTGTTTGAGGATAGAGAAGTGACACTGACTGCAAAGGAATTTGACCTTCTACTTCTCCTTGTGCTCAATGAGGGAACCGTTTTCAGCCGAGAAGAGCTTCTTGAGAAAATCTGGGGCTATGAATACTTCGGAGATGTGCGCACCGTCGATGTCCATATTCGACGCCTGAGAGAAAAGGTGGAGGTAGACAGCTCGCATCCTGAATTTATTATGACGAAATGGGGGACAGGGTACTATTTTAAGCAGTAATTCGATTTCTGCAAGGCTCGGGTGGAAACTTGTTTCCACCTATTTTCTGTTGATGACAACAGCTCTTCTAGTGATGATCAACATCACATATATCAGCGTATCAAAGAGGGAGCTGGAGTTAAATGCACGTCGCTCCGTGTTTCGCGCCAATGTCATCGCCAGAGACCTGTTAGCAAATACAGATGAGTTTACCGAGGACTGGGGCCTGAAAGCGGATGCGCTTTTGGCGCCCTTTATTAAAGACGAGCAAGTACGGGTTATCATTTTCAATGATTTGGACAGAGTGCTTGTCGATACGGGAGCGAAGCTTCGCGGCTCGACATTGGAATTTCAACTTCTCAATGAATGCAGGGGCAGAAAAGAGCCTCGCTATGCTCTCTATCAAGTCAGCGACGGAACGAAAACGCTCTATACGATATATCCCATATTGCGAGACGGGCAGTATCAGGGAGCGGTGCTTCGAATCGAGGAGTCGGATCCTGCCTTCAGTCTTTCTTTGGGCAAAATTGTTCAAGATATGGCCCTTCATGGGCTTCCGATGATCGGCCTCGCTTCTTTTTTAGGTCACTTTCTTTTGTCGAAATATCTAGAGCCTCTCAATCAACTTGAAATGGGAGTAGGTGCTTTGATACGCGGTAATTTTGACTATCGCATTTCAAAAGAGACAGGCTCCGATTTTTCACCTCTGACCAACAGCTTTAATGTCCTCGGCACCAGGTTGGGTGAAGTGGAGGAACAACAAAGTGAGTTTGTCGCCAGTGTATCGCACGAGATCAAAACGCCCATTGCCGCACTCAAGATTATTACAGAATCTCTTCTTGAAGCCAAAGAAACGGTCGACAGAGAGACGGTCTTTGATTTTCTCAAAGACGTAGAGACGGAGAGCGAGCGTCTGCATGAGATCGTAGAAGACCTGCTGTATCTGGTAAAACTTGAAAAGAAACAGATGAGCCTTGATGTCGATGTGCGCCCGATGAATCGCTGTCTGGAAGACTCGATTCAGCTACTCCTTCCGATGGCAAATCAAAATCAAATCACCCTTCACAGCAACTTTACGCATAAGATTTTTGCAGAGTTTGACTATAATCGCTTTAAGCAGGTTTTTATCAATCTCATTGCAAACGGCATCAAATACAACAGCCCCGGCGGTCGTGTCACGATCAGGTTGTATGAAGAGAGACAACGGGTGCATATTGAGATTGAAGATGACGGCTGGGGCATTCCGGAAGAAGATCTCCCCTACATCTTTAATCGGTTTTATCGTGTCGATAAAGGACGGGCGCGCCTGACAGGCGGCACCGGCCTCGGTCTTTCGATCGCAAAAGAGATCGTGTCGCTGCACTTTGGGGAGATTACGGTCAACTCGGAGTTTGGGGAGGGAACTCAGTTTCTCATCTCTCTTCCGAAGAGGGTGGAGGTACCGTTATGATTCATAAACACGGGTATCCTCTGTTGGTTATCTTCTTGTGTGCTGTCATCGTCATCAATATGTTCTTTTTGTTTTATCAAGCCTCGGATCCGCCTCCCGCTCCGTATGATATGGGGCCGAGACCCGGAAACTTCTTCCCCTCTTTTCGCATCTACTACGTAGAGGGTGAGGAGCTCCACAGTGTCAAAAGGTTGATTCAGACGATGAGAGTGAGTCCGGTTCTCAACGCCATTTCCGCCTACAATATGGTTGCCCAAGAGACGATGTATGACCGGTATGGAAAGCTCATGATCATCGACGTGATCGATGTGGTGGAAGGAGAAGAGACAATCTTCCTGAAAGTGAAGCCGGACGGGTTTAAGGAAAATCATTATACGACGGAGAATTACTATCTCTACATCATGAGCTTGGTCAACACCATAACGGAAGTCGCTCCCGGAAAGCGAGTGACCTTCCTTTTTGAGGACACCGTAGAAAACCCCGTCCTATACAGCATTGATATGAATCGACTGTTTTCGCGTGATGAAAGCGTCGTCCTTCACAGTTCGGCAGAGGTTTATGAAGAACTTGAATTGTTTTTGCGCGCCTTGGACCGACAAAACACAAATATCGCCTATCAGAAAATACTGCCCGAAGATAGAAGATATTATAATTATTCTGATTTTTATCCCTATGCAAAGGCGTATAATAATCTCCATCTCAATGAGATGCCTGTTGACTATAGGATGAGTCGGACGGAGGAAGGATATTGTGTGACGATCTATTATCCGGATTCTTCGGCTTCTCCTGTCGAGGTATGGGAGCTTCAGGGAGTGGGGGAGAGCATCTACATTCTCATGCGATCCGAAGCGTTTGAACAATTTGCAGAAAAAAAAGGAGACTGATCGTCTCCTTATCTATGTGGCGGTGGTGGATGGGAATCGAACCCACCGGAGATGCTCCGAACACCTCCTGCCGGTTTTGAAGACCGGAAGGGACACCAGCCCCTGTCCACCTCCCTAAAACAGAGGTTTTTCTTCTCCGCGTAAAAGGCGGGAGATATTGGCTCGATGCTGAAAAATCACGAATGCGCCTGCAAGGAGTATAGCATAAAAGATAGGGGTTTTTCCGTTAAAAAACCAAGCAATGATCGGTGCGCAAGCAGCACTTGTGATCGATCCGGCGCTCATGCGGCGAGTAATAAAAAGCATTACAAACTGTACGACGACAAGCACCAGGAACATACGCGCGTCGGACGCAAGAAGAAGGCCGCTGGCCACAGCGACACCCTTGCCTCCCTTGAAGTCGACAAAAGGAGAAAAGCAGTGGCCGAAAATCGCTCCGAGTCCAGCGACAAGATCCATGGGAGTGCCGAATATGGCGCGAATGATCAAAAAGCTCACGGCGCCCTTTAGCATGTCGAGCACATAATTGAGCACGGCATAGCCAAAGCCGAGCGTTCTCAAAACGTTGGTCGTGCCGAGATTGCCGCTTCCTTTTGTCCGCAGATCAAATCCTTCGACGAGGCGAACGAGGATGTAACTGAAAGGGATGCTCCCAAGTGCGTAGCCTATAATCAGGCTGATGATCCATTTCTCCATAGTAAGAAACAGTATAACATTCATAAAGGAGATAATCAAAGTACAAGTATGACGCAGCTGATCACATCAGAAAGAAGCAAGACATTTCGTCGATTGATGGCAATACGAAAACGTCCGAAAGCGGAGGGAAAGCTTCTCCTTGAGGGAGAGGCTATGCGCCGTCAACTCGAAAAATACAATATAGCATACACTCTCTATGGAAAAGAGGGGGAGGATGTCGATGCGGAGGTGTTTTTACAGAAAGGTCTTTTTGAGCGCTTGGCGACTACGGTGACCCCCCAGTCTTTTCTTATTGAAGTCGATATTGTGGAGGAGAAAGCCTTTGACGGAGGCTGTGTATTGGTGCTCGACCGCATTCAGGATCCCGGAAACCTGGGAACCATTCTGCGTACGGCTGAGAGCTTCGGCATCAGCAATATCCTCTCCCTTAAGGGCAGTGTCAGCTGGACAAATGAAAAGGTGCTGCGCTCTTCCCTGGGCAGCATTCTCGCTCTAAAGATCTGTGAAGACGCAGGAGAAGAGGATCTAAAAGAGTTAAAAGCAAAAGGCTATCGTCTTCTCGGAGCCGACATGAGTGGAGAAGATATTCGCTCTTTTAGAGCCCCGGAGAAATGGGCATTAGTGATAGGCAATGAGGGAAGCGGCCTTTCCTCTCAGGTGAGGGCAAATCTCGATCATTGCATCCGTATTCCGATGAAAGAAGGCATGGAGTCTCTCAATGCGGCGGTAGCGGCGTCGATTCTGATGTTTTCACTGGCGATGAAATAAGGAGCGATCATGAACTGTTCAAAATGCGGCGGGCCAAACGAAAGAAGCGCAAAATACTGCATTCACTGTGGCACTCCGCTTCGGAAAAAAGAACCCATCACTCAGGGAGAATCACCACATTATTATGACAAGGAAAAAATGCATGCTCCTCCTTTTCAGCCGAAGGTTGAGGAGATGTCGATATCTGAAGAAACGGTCGAGGACAAGGGGGGCTGTTGGATTGCGGTCGTAAGTTTTCTGTTTCCGATAGTAGGGCTTATCCTGTGGATCATCTGGTCTACGCAGCGTCCTCGAAGCGCGGAGGCTGCCAGGAACGGCTTTATTGCTTCTGTAATCGCCCTTTTGCTTCTGTTCATCCTTTTGGGGGTGTCGATCTTTCTGTTTGCGGCAGATCTTTTCCGCATGACGATGTAGCCGGTGTTGACATCAAAGAGAATTCAGTGATACGATACACAAAACGTTGAAGGAGCCGTGGATCAGAACTTGGTAGCGAGCAGTGAAGGTGAAAGACTGCATATCTGATTGGATTCACTCCGGAGTTGCCTTGCGAGGCCGGCGATGCCGTTAAAAGGAACGAGTGGTAGAAATATCAATTGGGTGGTAACGCGGAACACTTCGCCCCAAAAGGGCGGAGTTTTTTATTTTCGAGAGAAAACGAGCATACGCACCCACATTCATGGAGAATGTGATTTTTGCAGAAAGGAATATGCGAACAGATGAAAGAGCAGCTAAACGCAATCCGGATAAAGTTTTCACAGGAGATTGATGAAGTGCAAGAGCTTCAGGAGTTGGAGAATTTGCGCATAGAGTTTTTGGGCAAAAACGGAGCGCTTACCGAAATACTTCGAGGCATGGGAAAGCTCCCTAAAGAAGATCGCCCGATCATGGGCGCTCTTGCCAATGAAGTGCGCGATGAGCTCGAGGCGAAAATCGAAAGGAGAAAAGAGGAGATCAAAGAGAGTCTACTCGAGGAAAAAATCAAAAGCGAGTGGATTGATATTACTCTGCCCGGAAAGAAGGCATCCATCGGTCATCCCCATCCGAGCACCTTGACAATCCGGGAGATTATCGATGTCTTTCACTCGATGGGATTTGTGCTCGAAGACGGTCCGGAGATCGAGACGGTACTGAACAATTTCGATGCTCTTAATTCTCCGCCTGATCATCCAAGTCGGGATATGAGCGATACGTTTTATTTTGATGAAAAACATCTGCTTAGGACGCATACATCTCCTGTACAGGTGCGAACGATGATGAAGCAAAAACCGCCGATTCGCATGATCAGCATAGGAAGATGTTTTCGAAACGACGCTCTTGATGCGACGCATTCACCCATGTTCACCCAGTGCGAGGGATTGGTGATCGATGAGGGGATCACGATGGGAGATCTGAAGGGAACGCTCGAGCAGTTTGTGAGGCTTCTCTTTGGGGCCGACACGGAGAGTGTCTTCCGCCCACATAATTTTCCTTTTACCGAACCGAGCGCTGAAGTGGATATCACGTGCTTCAAGTGCAAGGGGGCGGGTTGCCGATTCTGTTCGGGAAGCGGCGCTATCGAGATCTTAGGCTGCGGGATGGTTCATCCTGCGGTGTTGGAGCACTGTGGGATCGACAGCGAGAAATATACCGGATTTGCTTTTGGCATGGGCATTGAGCGCGTGGCGATGCTGCGCTATGAAATCGACGACATTCGCTATCTCTTTGAAAATGATCAGCGATTCACACGTCAATTCAGGAGGTAGAGATGAAAGCACAAATTGCATGGCTGCGAGAGCTCGTCGATCTGGAAGGCATTTCGGTTGAACAGATGATAAGTCGCATGACAATGAGCGGGACAAATATAGAAGGTGTCGAGAGCGTTTGTGACGAGAACCGAGGCGTCATCATCGCTCAAATTAAATCCGTCAGAGCGCATCCGGATGCGAAAAAACTTCTTGTTTGCGACATAGATACAGGAACAAAAGTGGTACAGGTTGTGACCGGAGCCCCGAATGTAAAAGAGGGGGCCCGTGTTCTCCTGGCACTGCCGGGAGCCCGCCTGTTCGGCGGAGTCGACATTCAAGCGACAGAGCTCAGAGGCGTGCACAGCGAGGGCATGCTCTGTTCTTTTGAAGAACTTGGATACTCAAAGAGCGTCATTGCCAAAGAATATAGTGACGGCATTGTCATCCTTCCGGAAGATGCGCCTCTTGGAGAGGAGTTTGCTCAGGCCTACGGTCTCTGTGAAGGCGTGATGGAAGCCGAAATTACTTTCAATCGTCCGGACTGTCTGAGCATGTACGGCCTGGCAAGGGAATTCAGCGCTACTTTTGAAAGAGAAGCCGATCTCCTGCCGCGCAAGGATTTTTCAACTCTTCCTCCGGGTGAAGTAAAGGTGGAGATCGACGAGTCGATTTGCCCGGCGTATATTGCCCTCGAATTTGAAGGGGTAGAGGCCGTTTCCAGTCCGTTTTCCTGGCAGCTTCGCCTGATGGAGATGGGGGTCAGACCGATCAATCTCTTAGTGGATGCCACAAATCTGACGATGCTCTACAGTGGCTCTCCGACGCACGCATTTGACCAAGATACGCTCGGTCCGGAAGGCATCCGTGTGAGAGCGGCAAGANATGGAGAAGTGACGGAGACGCTCGACGGAGTGAAGAGAAAACTCTGTGACGGAGATATTCTNATTACCAACGGAGAGCGCATCATCGCCATCGGCGGCATTATGGGCGGTGAGGACACGCAGATCACAGAAAAGACGAAGCGAGTGCTCGTCGAGTTTGCGACATTTGATAAAAAACAGATACGTCTTACGTCCAAGCGATTAGGGCTTCGAACAGAAGCTTCCGCGCGCTTTGAAAAGGGCGTCGAAAGTCAGCGCATTCAACTGGCGGTGTCGATATTTCTGGAACTGATGAAAGGGCGCTATTCGAGTGTGAAGCTGAGCGGAATTCTCTTCGAGAAAGAGAGAGAAGCCGTCTTCATGCGCTATTCGAGAGTTGCGCTTCTTCTTGGAATCACACTGAAGCCGGACGAGATCATGCGCCTATTTGAACGCATTGAGTTCTCATATGAGGAGATCGAAAGAAACGGAGAAAGGGGACTTCTGGTACGCGCTCCTTTCTATCGAAGCGATATAGAGATTGAAGCCGATCTTTTGGAGGAAATTGCCAGGCTTTACGGATTTGACAATATTCCTTCGAGTCTGCCTGCGCTCAATAAACCCGCTAATCAATACAGTGCCACGTTGAAGGAGTGGAAACTCAGAGAACTTTTATGGGCATTGGGAATCGACGAGACGGTCGGCTACTCTTTTGTCTCTCCGGGACATATTCAGCGATTGGGCTTGGACGACCAGGAACCTCTGATGCTTCGAAATCCCTTGGGAGAAGAATTCTCGCAGATGCGCCCCTCTCTTCTTGTGACGGCCTTGGAATGCCTCGTCAACAATCAAAAAAGAGGCGCACAATCACAGGCCATCTATGAGATCGGAAATGTATTCTATCGAGAAAACGGCGAGATGATGCAAGAAAAGAAGCTCTCCATCTCCATCCTCGATGCCGGTGATTTCTATGTCCTCAAAGGGATGATCGAGATGATTTTGGATGATTTTGGGGTTGAAGCGCGATACGAACCCGGGACGTCTTCTTTCTTTCATCCGCATCGATCCGCCGACATCATCGTCGAAGGAAATATCCTCGGAAACATCGGGGTACTCCACCCGAAAACAGCGGCGGTATGGGAACTTGAAGGAGAGGTTGTTCTCGCTGAGATCAACTTGGAACGCCTTTTTTCCTATGATATCCCGGAGACGGTGTTTACTGCGCCGAGCCGTTTTCCCACCTCTGCACGAGATATTGCCCTTCTCGTCGACGAGAAAGTGACGCATGAGCAGATTGTCGATGTAATAGAAGCGGAGGGAGTGCCGCTGCTACAAAAAGTGGAGCTCTTTGACACCTTTAGCCACCCGTCATGGGAAGGAAAGAAGAGTATGGCGTATCATATGGTTTTCGGTTCTGATGAACGAACGCTCAATACGGAAGAAGTAGAAGAGATTTATGATAGAATATATACAAGACTGAAAAATCAGTTACACGCTCAAAGAAGGTAGGAGGAAAGATGAGTAAACGTGTTTCCCTCAATGTCGACGGAGCGACCGTCGTCATGCTCACCGAGGCGTCGCAGGAGAGGATCGACAGGGTAGTCAAGCAGGTAGATGATCTGATCAACCTCGTGCGCAGAAAAGATCTGTCGCTTTCTGCGAACATGGTCTACCGCTATGTCATGATCTACATGAGTGACCAGATTGTCGAGCTTCAGGAGATGATCGATGCTGTCGAGGGTGGAAGNCCGACAGATAAAGACAGNATGAATCTTCGAAAAGAAATCCAATCTCTTCGCCAGCAGCTTCTTCAGTGGGAAGGTCGCGTGGGACAGTTGCANGAACTTCTCTTGGAGAAAAACACACAGATACAGGAGTTAAAGGCGGCAAAATAGATGCTTCCCGACACACTACGGCGCCTTGAGTTTGAAAAAGTACTCGAGCGCGTATTCGATCATATTTCCTCGGACGGAGCCAGACAAAAACTCCGAAGCCGAGGTTTTGCGCGGCACCCGGCTGAATTAGAAGAATGGAAAGCTCAGTGTGATGAGGCGATTCGCCTCCAGCTGGGCTTTTCTCCTCTGCCTGACGGTCCTCTTAGGGATTTGCGCGAAGATGTCAATCTCGCCTCCATCGGCGGAGTTCTCGAACCCACTGTGCTGCTGTCGCTGATGGATACACTTCGCACGCATCGGCGCATATTCTTGTTTTTTGAGGGCCTCATCTCGGAAGAAGAGCAGTATCCGAAGATGTTTCAGTATGCTCGCCGCATCCTCCCTCAGAGACACCTCGAAGAGCGAATTGAAGAAGTTGTGGCCGACGATGGGGAGATCCGAAACAGCGCTTCTGTAAAACTCGCCTCCATTCGCAGATCCATTCAGTCGAGTGAAGCGGCCATTCGAAGAAAGATCGATTCTTATCTCAATGACCGCCTGCTCGCAGATGTCTTGCAGGAATCACTCGTCACGATGCGAAGCGACCGCTTCGTCATTCCTGTCAAGGCGGAACATAAAAGACGCGTTCCCGGCATGGTTCATGATCGCTCGGCGAGCGGGAACACGCTATACATTGAACCCATGGCGCTGGTGGAGATGAACAATGAGCTTCGTGAACTTCGAAGCGAGGAGCAGCAGGAGATCTATCGCATTCTGCTAGAACTGAGTGGAAAAATCGGAGAGGAAAAAGAGGCCATACTGAACAATCAGGAATTGGCGACGCATCTCTTTATGCTCTTCGGCTTGGGGAAATTCGCTCTTGCCATTAACGGAAATTTGCCGCAGACGGCCCGCGGCCGCATCATACTGAAAAAAGCGCGGCATCCGCTTTTGGATCCACAGACCGTCGTGCCGATGGATATGGACTTTGGCGGAGAGGCAAAGATCTTAGTCATCACGGGCCCCAATACCGGCGGCAAGACCGTGGCGCTCAAAAATTTAGGGCTTGCGTGTCTGATGCATCAGTACGGGCTCCCGATTGCAGCGCAGAGCGGCTCTGTCCTTCCGTACTTTGAAGATATTTTCGCCGACATTGGCGACGAGCAGAGCATTGAACAATCTCTTTCCACCTTTTCATCGCATATGACAAATATCGTGCAAATCTTGAAGAGGGCAGGTGAAAATAGCCTGGTGCTTCTCGATGAGCTGGGAGCCGGCACGGATCCTCAGGAAGGAGCGGCCCTTGCCAGGAGCATCTTGATCGAGCTAAAGCAGAGGGGAAGCATGGTCTTTGCCACCAGCCATTACAGCGAGATCAAAGAGTTTGCATTGACAGAAGCGGGCTATGAAAACGCCTCCGTAGAATTTGATGTTGAAACTTTGTCCCCGACATTCCGCCTTCTCATGGGAGTTCCCGGGAGCTCCAACGCCTTCTCCATTTCGAGAAAACTGGGCATGCCCGAATCGATTCTGCAACGGGCCGATCATTTCTTGGAAGGTCAGAGCGCCCAGCTTGACGAGCTTCTCTCGCTCTTGGAGAAGCAGAGAACAGAAGGGGAAAGGGCACTTGAGGAGACAAAAAGAGAAAAAGCGCAAGCACAGGAGATGAGAGAAGAGCTTCAGAGAAAACTGGACCGACTCGATCAGCAGCGCGAAAAGATGATCGAACAGGCGAAAGATGAAGCCAGAGAGCTTCTTTTTACCACGCAGGAAGAAGCTCGCTCCATTATGAAAGAGCTTCGCGCTCTTCGAAGCGGAGTCGACTTTCAGGCGATGGAAAAACTGCAGCAGAGGCTCAGCAAGGCAGGAGAAAGGCTTCGCAAAAAAAAGAAAAAGCGCCAAATTACGCATAAACCTCCGATTTCGCTTATCGAGGGAGAGGCAATTTATATTCCCCATCTTCAGGCGAGTGGTCGCGTCATCAGCCCCGTCGATGAAAACGGGAATTTTCGAGCGATGGTGGGAATCATTAAGATGAGCCTCAATCTTCAGGATGTGCAAAAGACGGAGGAAGAGCCCTCGTACACCAAGTCTTCGAAGCGAGGCGATATGGAAGTGGCCGTCGTTCAAACGAGCTTAGACTTGCGAGGGAAAGATGTGGAGACAGCCAGAATGGAATTGGATCGTTTTTTGGCGCAGGCGATCACCTCTCACCCTCCGAAACTGGAAATTATCCATGGAAAGGGGACCGGTGTTCTCAGAAGCTTTGTGTTGGAATATTTAAAGAAGAATGAATACGTCGACGAATATCGCCTCGGAGGGTATTACGAAGGAGGCGACGGAGTCACGATTGTGAAGTTGAAATAATCTCAATAAGTCATTCCCTTAGCGCAAAGAATTCTTTGACGGTGTCAATCAAGTTTTGAGCGCTTGAGGAGAGGAACTCATCGTCTCTATAGACCATATACAGAGTTCGCACCAGAGGCGGATCCGAGAGGGCAAAGGTGATGGTGTCGCCTTTGACAACATCGTCTGCCACGGCACTTTTTGAAATGAAGGATATGCCGAGTCCGCAAGCCACGCATCTTGCGACGAGTTGAGCATCATTCATGCGCGCCACTATGTGCAGATCGTCAAACGACAGACCCAGCTGAGAGATGAAGTCCTCAGCCTCTTTTTCAAGAGCTGAAAAAGGGGATCGCAGGATGATCGGCTCTTTCATCAATTCAGAAAGACACACTTTATTTTGTTTCAGCTTTTGGAAATGTTCATTATTGGGAGCGGCGATGACCATCTCATCGATGAGAAGGGGCACATACGTACAGAGGTTGTCGGGTTGTTTCATCCCGACAAATCCAACTTCGAGATTTCTCCTGCGCACTTTTTCCAAAATATCGAGACTTTCCGATTGTTCAATTGTAAAGCGAAGCGCCGGATGCTTGCGAAGAGAAGTATGCAGTATTTTTGGCAGAAGGCTCTGCGCCGGAATTGTCGAGACTCCGATCAGAAGAAGAGAAGACTCTTGGTCGCTCAGCTCTCTAAGCGCCTGATCCCGCATCCGAAGCATGCCCAAGGCATACATATACAGCTGTTCTCCTTCCGGCGTGACGACAAATTCCCTGCTGGTACGACGAATCAGCTGTGTGCCCAATTCTTTTTCCAGCGAGCGCACATGGGAGCTGATCGTAGGTTGGCTGAGGAAGAGTTTTTGTGCAGCGACGGTAAAACTCTTTTGTTCGACGGTAATGACAAATGCCTCAAGTTGACGAAAATCCATGGTTTCTCCTGAAATAGTGATGGTTTAAGTGTATAAGAATGATCAATTTTTATCAAGGAACTCATTCAAAGATTAGAAAGGACATGAAATGGCACAAGGCAAGACGAATGAAACGGTGGTGGTGTTGAGCTCCGCACAGATGGGCGGAAACTCTGCTGAGTTGGGAGACATCCTCATGAAGAGCTTTGTCTATACCCTTGCAGAGAGCGATAGGCGCATCGATAAGATCCTCGTCTACAATGAAGCAGCGGCCCTTACCTGTGAAGGTTCTCAGCTCCTAGAAGATTTTCAAAAACTGGAGTCGAAAGGCACGAAGATTCTCACCTGCGGCACCTGTCTGAACTTTTTCGGGTTAAAAGAAAAACTCGCCGTGGGAGAAGTCAGCAATATGTATACCATTGCCGAGACGATGCTCGAAGCGACTCATCTTATCCGTCCCTGAACCTCAAGGGATGTACTCGGGAAAGCGTGTTAAAAACTCCTCTGCAAGAGGGAGGTAGCGCTCGAGATCTTCTTTTAGATAATAATAGTTCAGCTTTCGGATATAGTAATCGACGCTGTTGCGGTAGGCGAGCGCTCGAGTCGCCCCGCCTGCCACCAGAATGATGATGAAGACAACGGCAAGGAGCCTCTGAGGGAAACGCTGCGGGAGTTTTCTTCCCACAAGAAAGTAGACGGCAAGTCCCCCGATGAAGCCGAATAGATGGCCGGCAAGATCGATATTTGCGGCAAGAAACGAGTAGAGGATGTTGAATGCGATGAGGACAAACACTTCTTTTCCGAATGTCCGAAGATAGATCTCTCTATTTAGCAGAAGAAGATAGATGTGGAAAGCCAGATATCCGTAGATGACGCCGGATGCCCCTAAGGAGATGGCGTCTGAAAAGATAAAGCTTCCCAGGGAAGAAAATATGCCTGTCAGGAGGCTGATCAGGATAAATTTCTTCGTGCCGAAAAAAAGCTCCACGTAAGGGCCGAAGAAGTAGATTGCCATCGAGTTGAAGAACAGATGTAAAATCGAGCCGTGGAGGAACATGGGAGTCATCAGATACCAGAGCTTTCCGTCTGCGATCTGAAAATTTGTCTTGGCTCCAAAGTCGATCATTGTCTGTGAGCTTAAAGAAGGATCACGCAGAAACATCGCCACAAAAACGACGACATTGATGATGATGTAGCCCATGGCGCCGGGCGTGATGCGTTTATTCATGTTGACCTCAGAATGAAAGCTGTGATAGTATTCATCTATAATAGCATATTTTCGGAAGGAAGAAGATTCCCCCTGAAGACTCTACAGAGAAGCCGGGTTGATGAGAGCGGCGAGGGATAGCGGGGAGGCGCGCTTTCCATATTTTCCGGTTTAATGAGTGAGTTTACTAAGTAGAGTGGCACCGCGGTCAACCGATCGTCTCTAAGTCGCTCTTTTTTATTGGAGGTATAGATGAAGCAATTTAAGGAAGAAGTATCTCTTCTGCTGGAGAAGCATGTCGGCGAGATGATGGATTTGCAGGAGATACGAGAGTCGGTGGAAGTGCCGAAATATGCAGAAAAAGGCGACGTCGCTTTTCCGTGCTTTAAATTGGCAAAGAGCATGAGGAAGAATCCGGCGATGATCGCCAAAGAGCTCTCTGAGACGATTACAGACGACCGCTTTGATATTGTGGCTGAAAATGCCTATTTGAATTTCTTTGTAAAGAAAGAGCGCTTAGCAGAAATCGTCGTCGGATCCATCCTTGAGGAAGGAGAGGCATACGGAGCCACGAATGTCGGAGAGAATAAGACGATGATCGTTGAATACTCTTCCGCCAATATTTCAAAAGAACTGCATTTCGGACATATCCGAGGCATCATGATCGGATCATCTCTTTACAAATTGGCGAAGTTTCTCGGATACAATGCGGTCGCTGTCAATCATTTGGGCGATTACGGCATCAATTTCGGAAAGATCATCACCGCATACAAGCATTGGGGAGATGACAAAGACATTGAGGAAAGAGGCGTTCGCGCTCTTTTAGATCTCTATGTGAAATTTGAGAAGTTCTCCAAGAGAGATGAAAAATTTATGGAAGAAGCCCGCCAGTGGTTCCACAAATTAGAAGTCGAAAAAGATCAGGAAGCCTATGATCTGTGGAGTTGGTTTAAGGAGATTTCGCTGGCCGAGTACAATCGAGTGTACGACATGCTCGGAGCTACATTTGACTCCTATGACGGAGAGGCGTTCTACTCCGACAAGATGCCGGCGGTCCACAAAGAGCTTGTAGAAAAGGATCTTCTGTTTTATGAAGACGGGATGGAACTGATCGACATGAGTGACTACAATCTCACCAATGTCATCGTCACCACGAGTGCCGGAACGAGCCTTTATATTACACGAGATATCGCCTGCGCAATTTATCGAAAGAATCACTATGACTTTTATAAAAACCTCTATGTCGTCGGAAGCGAGCAGAGACTTCATTTCCAGCAGCTCAGAGCCATTCTCCACAAGATGGGCCGTCAGTGGTGGGATGACTGTGTTCACGTCGATCACGGCTTGATCATGCTCAAAGACGGCAAATTGTCGAGCCGTGAAGGCGGCGTCATCTTTTTAGAAGACGTCATCCAAATGGCGGTGCAAAAGACATTGGAGTTGATCGATCAGAAGAACCCCGGTCTCGAAGATAAAGAGGAAGTCGCAAGGCAAGTTGGGCTCGGCGCCATCGCCTATAAAGAGCTATCCACGAGCCGCATTAAAGACTATATCTTCGATTGGGATGAAGCGCTCAGTTTTGAAGGGGAGACAGGTCCTTATCTCCAGTACGCCAATGTGCGCGCCCACTCTCTCTTAGAGAGGGGAGAGGCGGATCTGAAAGATATCGACTATTCGCATTTGACAGAAGAGGCAAGTTCCCTTCTCATCAGAGAGCTCAGCTCCTTTGATGAAGTACTTGAAACGGCATTAGAAAAACATGAACCGGCGATCCTGTCGCGCTATCTGATGGGAGTGGCCAAGCTGTTCAACAGGTTCTATCAGCAGGTCAGCGTCATCACAGAAGATGAGGAAGCCACCCGAGCAAAACTGGCTCTTGTGAAGGCAGTTTCCCAGGTGCTGGAAAACGGAATGAAGCTCATCAACATGGAAGCGCCTAAGAAGATGTAGTTAAAAGAGTTGGCGAGGCGGTGCCGGATGCACTGTCTCGCTTTTTTAATGCATTACTTTGTGGTTCATCCGATGATCGATATACATTCTGCACAATACAGATAGCTGAGTACCTTGAGGGTTTCCCTTGTAAGTGTGCGTAATTGTCTTATATAATGAAACGCGGAGGAATGATGGATATTTACGCATTGATCGCCGCTTCCGGCACGGCAAGACGCATGGGAGAAAACAAGCTTCTCCTGCCTTTTGGTGATACTACCGTGATAGAGGAAGTTCTCTCTGTCTTTTCGCATGAAAAGATTCGTGGGATCGTCTTGGTGTGCAGAGATGAAGAAGTGGCGCGAATCGGAAGAGAGTGCCCTTCTGTCATATCCGTCGTTGAAGGAGGAGAGGAGCGAGCGGATTCTGTCATGGCGGGACTTCAGGAGATTCCCGAGGGAAGCTATGTGCTCGTCCACGACGGAGCAAGACCCTTTCTCTCAGAGGACGCACTTGAACGCTGTATCCAAGCGGCGGAAGAGGAGAAATGTTTTTTCTTAGGTGTTCCTCTGCGTGATACGATCAAGCGGATGAACGGCTCCGTCGTTGTCTCAACTCCTGATAGAGAATCGTTTGCCCTGGCGCAGACTCCCCAAGGAGCACCGAGAGATCTGCTTTTTAGGGCGTATAAGAGGGCGTCTGAAGAAGGCTTTTTCGGAACGGATGACTGCAGTTATCTTGAGTATATGGGGGTAGAAGTGGTCATAGTGCCCGGAGACGAGGGCAATCTCAAAATTACGTATCCGGAGGATCGAAGATGGCTGTGAGAATAGGAAGCGGATTTGATGTTCACAGGCTTGTCGAAGGAAGAGAGCTTATTCTGGGAGGGGTGAAAATTGACTCTCCCTTAGGTCTTCTCGGTCACTCCGATGCAGACGTGCTGACCCACAGCCTATGCGATGCAATCCTGGGGGCTCTCGGTCTCGGTGATATCGGAGAGCATTATCCCGATTCGGATCCTCGATTTAAAGGGGTTTCAAGCCTTGCACTGCTTGCCGATGTCGCAGAGAAAATGAAGCAGCGACATTATGAGATCATCAATTGCGATCTCACATTAATCGCTGAGACGCCGAAAATTTCCCCTTATAAAGAGGAGATAAAGAAAGCACTTTCTGATGTTTTAAAAGTGAATATAAACAAGATTAATCTCAAAGCGACGACGTGCGAGGGACTTGGCTTTGTCGGAAGAAGTGAGGGCATTGCCGCTATGACAAGTGTACTCATCGGACGGGAGGAGTGATGGAGCATTTTAAGTTTAATCCGAATCGCAACTGCGAGTATTTTCCATGCCACAAGGGAATTGATCCCGATGAATTCAACTGTCTGTTCTGTTACTGTCCTCTGTATCTTCTGGGGCTTGATTGCGGAGGAGATTTCCGTCTGACAAAAGGCGTCAAGAACTGCAGTGAATGTATAAAACCTCATGAAAGAGGTGGCTATGAGTTTGTCATGAGCCGGATGCCTCTTGTCTTTGAGAAAATGAAAGAGAAAATCTTTTCAGGGAGGTATAAGTTGAAATTATATAATACAATGAGCGGCACGGTGGAAGAGTTTGTGCCTATTCTTCCGGGAAAGGTCAGCATGTATACTTGCGGACCGACCGTATACGACTATGCTCATATCGGAAATCTGCGGACCTATGTCAGTGAAGACATCCTTGTTCGTACTTTCGAGTTTTTGGGCTATGATGTGACGCGCGTGATGAATGTCACCGATGTAGGNCATCTGAGCGATGACGGAGACGACGGAGANGACAAAATGGTCGTCGGTGCAAGAAGAGAGAAAAAGACGGTCTGGGAGATCGCGCGCTACTATGAGGAAGCTTTTTTTGAAGACATGGATAAGCTACGCCTCAAAAGACCCAGTATTGTCGAGCGAGCCACGGATCATATAGATAATTATATTGATTTTATCCGCGTCCTGGAAGAAAAAGGATATACCTATCAGGCAGGCGGAAATGTCTATTTCGATGTCAGCAAAGTTCCTGATTATACCAAGCTCTCCAAGGTGCCCCTGGATCAGCTTCAGACGGCGGCACGAGAAGATGTAGTGGTCGATGAGAACAAGAAAAACCCCTATGACTTTGTTCTATGGTTTACCAAGAGCCGCTTCGACTCCCAGGAGATGCGCTGGCCTTCCCCCTACGGTGAAGGGTATCCGGGTTGGCATCTGGAATGCTCTGTGATTGCCCTTGAAACTCTCGGCGAAGAGATGGATATTCACTGCGGTGGAGTCGATCACATCATGACGCATCACACAAATGAGATTGCGCAGACGGAGAGTTATACAGGAAAACAGCCTTGGGTGCGCCACTGGTGGCATGCGGAGTTTCTGCTTGATGAAGAAGGAAAGATGAGTAAATCGAAAGGAGACTTTTTGACGCTGGCGCTCCTTGAGTCAAGGGGTTTTTCGCCCATGCACTATAAATACTATCTCCTCGGATCTCATTACAGAAAACAGTTGCCTTTTAAATTTGAATACTTAGAGGGAGCCCGAGACGCATATGAGAAGCTCCGGGATCGAGTACTTGATCTCGGAGAACCCGAAAACTGCCGTGCGCATGTGGAAGATTTTATCAGCGCGCTCACCGATGACTTGAACACCGCATCGGCTCTTACCGTTATCTACAATGTCCTAAAGGATGACACACTCACTCCTGCGCAAAAAGCCGGATCGATCAAGCAGATGGATTCCGTCCTGCAGCTCGGACTTTTCGAGAAAAAGAAATTGAAGGTATCGGAGGAGTGGGTTTTAGAAAAAATCGAAGAGCGAAGTGCGGCAAAAGAAAAGAAAGACTGGGCAACAGCTGACGCCATTCGGGAAGAACTCCGCGAAAAGGGAATCGCTATTATGGACGGTAAAGACGGCACCACATGGAAACCTCTGTAAGCAGATTCGGAGAACTGAACAGCTATTCTCCCCTGCAACTGGCGTATCTGGGAGATGCTTATTATGAACTCTTGGTGCGAAGCGCTCTTTTAAAAAGAAGTCGCGCGTCGATGCATGAGCTCAATCGCCTGGCTGTGCAAGCGGTGCGTGCCTCTTCGCAGGCAAGCGCTGTTCTCCACCTCAAAGAGATGTTCAGCGAAGAAGAGTGGGGCTATGTCAAATGGGGACGAAACGCCAAGAGTAAGTCCGTCGCCCGACATGCCTCCCTAAGAGACTATCGCTACGCGACCGGATTTGAATGTCTGATGGGTGTCCTGTTTGTACAGGGAAATACGCTGAGAGCACAGGAAATTGTGCAGGCTGTCTTTGAATTTCTGGAAGCCGGATTTGAAGAATAAATGGAGCCGTGGTGAGAAAGTCTTCTTGAGTGCGACGATCGTCCTCCTCGCTCTCCTCTGTGTGAAGAGCTTATTGTTGGATCCGTTTACGCCCAGCAGCGAGCTTGAGCAAATGCTGGCCGCGGAGGCATTGGAAGGGCTCAGAACGGACGGCGTTGTGAGATGGAGAGTCGTTGATATCAGGGATGTTCCTGATCCTATAGAGGGGTTGGAGTATCAGAAAGTGATAAGACTCAGGCGATATCTGTTATATATTTTTCCGTTCGGTCATGGGAGTGTGTATCGATGAGCAGAGAGTTTTTAACAGGGAAAAATTCGCTGAAAGAGGCGTTGGAGGCGCAGCTCGGCATAGAGCGCGTTATATTTCAACGCGATATGGAGCGGAAAAGAATTTCGGAATTGATCGACCTTCTTGAAGAGAGGGGAATCCCCTTTGATTGGGCCGACAAGCAAAGGTTGAATGCCGTTTCCCCCAAACATCAAGGGGTCATTGCCTATCTCAGCGCGTTTCCCTATGCTGATTTGACAGATCTTATTGAGCAAAATCGATTTCTCATCATGTGTGACGGGATCACCGATCCCCACAATTTAGGGGCGATCATCCGCAGTGCATACAGCTTTGGAGCGGGGGGAATCATCATCCCCAAAAGAAGAAGCGCAGGGGTGGATGCAGTCGTATTTCGAGCAAGTGCCGGAGCGGCGGCGCATCTTCCGGTGGCCAGAGTCCCCAATCTTTCCGCGGCGATACGAACTCTCAAAGATGAGGGGTATTGGATCTACGGAGCGCATGCGCATGAATCCTCGGGAGAGGACACGGCCTATGATAAAAAAGCTCTTCTCATCATAGGCTCTGAAGACAGGGGACTTTCAAAAGAAGTGCAAAAACAATGTGACTTTTTTGTGCGGATTCCGACGGAGCGGTTTGAGTCCCTCAACGCCAGTGTGGCGGCGGCCATTCTCATGTATTCATATTATATGCAGCATAAATAAGCGGAAATGATGGCGTTTATATCCTATTTGTCTTTTTTGCCTTGACAATGGTTACATATCTGTGGTACTTTTCATTTAATATATTTTAGCGTCAACGGCTGAACAAGAAGGAATGAAATGAGAGCAAACTTTATTTCGAATACGATGTCTATGTACATGTTCATGCGTCCTGTGATGAGGGAATCATAGGTATTTTTGCCGCTGAAATACTTCGGTAAAGACACATATGACTGCCCTCTGATTCGGGGCAGTTTTTTATTGCAGATAATAACCGCCTTATGAGTGCAAACTCAGATGGCTGAAAAGAAGGAGATTTCATGAGTTCATATGTCACTCCGGTGCACGACGGTCTACGAGAAGAACCGCTTTTTCAACTCGAAGGACTGACAAAAGTCTTCGGAAAAGGTGAGGAGAAGGTGACGGCACTCCAAGATGTCAATCTGACGATCCGAGCAGGAGAAATTTTTGGAATCATCGGATTGTCAGGAGCGGGAAAGAGTACATTGATTCGTTGTCTGAATTTATTGGAGCGCCCAAGTGATGGAAAGGTCATTTTCCGAGGAGTCGATCTTCAGACTCTTTCGAAGAAGGAGCTTCTCAAGGAACGTCAGAAGATCGGCATGATTTTCCAAAGTTTTAACCTTT
>JGI24710J26742_10001115_pt1 | contig 24808 bp, 22 predicted proteins | sample BioPla2DNA2_FD_26742 | JGI IMG/M metagenome (IMG submission 26742) | reverse complement strand
GTGGAACTATGCCAAGAGATCAAAGACCAAGTGGACCTACATCAAATGGGATGACACCTAACGAAAATATTAATAGTTACCAGAATATGCCAGGAGGCCAAATGCCTTATGGTAATATGAGAGATGGAATGGACGATGACATGTTCGATGACATGGATTACATGGGCTTCATGGATACCTATAACTATTTTCGTATGCTATGGAGCCAGCATTACTTCTGGACAATGTATGTAATTGAGGCAATCATATTTGACCTGCCTACGCTGGAAGCAGGAATTGATAGATTGTTAAGGAATCCAGTAGATTTTGCTAATGCCATTATGCCTTATTATGGTGAGCAGGCAGCAGCTGAATTAGAAGAACTTTTAACTAGTCATTTGACAATAGCCGCAGAAGTTGTTCAGGCGGCAAAGGCTGGGGATAACAATGCATATAATAATGCTCAAAATAGATGGCATGAGAATGCAGATCAGCTTGCAGCATTCTTAGGAAACCTTAATCCATATTGGAGTGAGGAAGATTGGAACGCAATGCTATATGATCATCTTGACTTGTTAACAACTGCAGTTGGTGACCTCTTATCAGAAAACTATATCCAGGCTATTAGTATTTATGATGATATTGAATTACAGATTTATGAAATGAGCGATATGTTTATTGAAGGCTTGTTAGCAGGATATATGGAATAGTGTTCTATTAAATTAAAAAGTGTATTAAAAATTCCATATTAAGAAATACTAAGGAAGTAATCATTAATATTTCTTAATTGTGGAGGACAAAAAATGGCAATAAAAAAAATGAGTGAACCCAATGAAGGAATCAAATGTGTTGTTGACACATGTGAATACTACATGAAAGGGGATCATTGCGCAGCAGAGAAAATTGAAGTGGAGAAAATCAGTGCCACTGATTCTAACGGAACAGACTGTTCTACGTTTACTAGAAAAGGAATGTTCTAAGGGCGTCTACCTTGGAGCATACTTAATTTATTAATGGTAATGATAAAAAATTGAGGCAGTTAATAGCTGCCTCAATTTTTTATATATAATATTCTTATTTAAACCAATGAATTGTACCTTCATCATTTAAAGTCTTAATTATTGTTGCTATAATAGGAAGAATTAATAAGCCCAAAACTCCCATTAATTGAGCACCCACATACATAAGTAGAAGTGTAATAATCGGATGAAGTCCTATCTGNTGACCTATAATCTTTGGCTCAATAGCCTGCCTAACCACAGTAATTATGATATATAGTAGTAATATACCTATTCCCATTTTAAAATTGCCTAGGATAAAGGAGATTATGGACCAAGGAATAAGTATTGCTCCTGTTCCTAGAATAGGAAGTATATCAACTATGGCTACCAGGGCACCAAGGGCAAAAGCATTAGGAACCTGAAGGATTGTAAAGCCCAGTGACAACTCGATAAATGTTATAGTTATAATAATTGCATAAGCCTTAATAAATTTCCCAAGAGTACCAAGACCATTATCTCTTAATTTAATAACCATGTCCTTACCTTTACCAGAAAATTGTTTCATAATAAAATTACCAATTTTGTAAAAATCAATAGTAAAGAAGAAGGAAGCCACTATGGTAAATATAAACTTAATTAATAGTGAAGGAAGCTGGCCAGCAATGCCTGTGATTCCGGAAACTGCTGTGGAGGACATAGTTTTTACAAAGGAGAAGATTGTATCATTAATATCATATAAAAATTCTTCTACATAGGTCTGAATTCCTGGGAAATGAAGAATTAGGTTATCAGCAATAGTATTAATAGCCGGTTCTATAGTTTTGTCGTAAAGTTCAGGAAGACTATAGAATAATTCTGCAATAGAATTAAAGACCTTAAATCCAATTAAGCTCAGTAGAAGACCAACAATGGCGTAAAAAAAGATTAGGAAGATGATTGCAACAATAACACGATTGATTTTCAACTTGCTTTGTATCAGATCAATGGGATATCTGAATGCAAAGGCGATGAATATACCTATAACAAAAGGCATAAGAAGTGGCAAAAAATACTTAATGCTAAAGTAAACAATGCTTAAAATTATTGCAATGTATATAACACGGATAATAAATGCTTTTTGCTTATCTAGATTCATTGTTAAATATCCTCCTAGTTGGTCAAATCTATTGAAAATGACTTATCTTATATAAAGGAATCTTAACATGAACAGTGTCCATAAGCAATAAAGATTAAAAATAATCTTGTTTATTTTCTCATAATAATCCAAAGGATTTTCTCTCTACTATTCCCCATAGTTATACCTTGTATAATTATGAATAATAATGTAAAAAATCTGGTGAGATATTTCATTTTTTCATTGATTTTTATACTAATATCACTTATTATATTCTGTAATACTCAAATCTACATAGTTTCTTAAATATAAGGATTTGTTCATAATTATCCAATATTCAACATACAAAGGGAATTCCGTTGGTATAAAAGAAAGGTAAGGTGTTTGTATGAGAAGTGATACAGTAAAAACTGGTATGTCACAGGCCCCCCACAGATCATTGTTCAATGCATTAGGGTTTACAAAAGAAGAGTTAGAGAGACCACTTATTGGCATTGTCAGTTCCTATAATGAGATAGTCCCAGGTCATATGCACCTGGATAAAATAGTAGATGCTGTTAAAGCTGGAGTGTTGATGGCAGGGGGAACCCCTATGGTATTCCCGGCTATAGCAGTTTGTGATGGAATTGCAATGGGCCATCAGGGAATGAAGTATTCTCTAGTAACCAGAGATCTTATAGCTGATTCAACAGAAGCTGTAGCTATGGCTCATCAGTTTGATGCTTTAGTTATGATACCTAATTGTGATAAGAATGTTCCTGGCTTACTTATGGCAGCAGCTAGAGTCAATATCCCTACTATATTCGTTAGTGGTGGTCCTATGCTTGCCGGCCGTGTTAATAAAAATAAAACTAGCTTGTCTAGTATGTTTGAAGCAGTTGGTGCCCATAGTGCAGGTAATATGACCGAGGAAGAGGTTGAGAATTATGTTAATAATGTCTGCCCTACCTGTGGTTCTTGTTCAGGAATGTATACTGCTAACTCTATGAATTGTCTAACAGAGGCAATAGGAATGGGATTAAGGGGTAATGGAACAATTCCAGCAGTTTATTCCGAAAGAATTCGTCTAGCTAAGCAAGCAGGAATGAAGATTATGGAGCTTTTAGAGAAGGATATCAGACCTAAGGATATTCTAATTAAGGAAGCCTTTATGAATGCTTTAACAGTTGACATGGCTCTTGGCTGTTCAACTAATACTATGCTCCATCTTCCAGCAATAGCTCATGAAGCGGGATTTGATCTAGATATATCAATTGCCAATGAGATTAGTAAGAGAACACCTAACCTATGCCATCTAGCTCCTGCAGGGCCAGTCTTTATGGAAGACCTTAATGAAGCCGGCGGAGTCTATGCTGTTATGAATGAATTAGATAAGAAGAAACTTTTAAATACAGATTTAATAACTGTAACGGGTAAGACAGTTGCAGAGAACATAAAGAATTGCATAAACAGAGATACTGATGTAATTCGCCCAGTAGACAATCCCTTTAGTGAAACTGGAGGAATCGCTGTATTAAGTGGTAACCTAGCACCTGATACTGGTGTGGTTAAGCGTTCTGCTGTTGCACCTGAGATGCTTAAGCATGAAGGTCCAGCAAGAGTATTTGACAGCGAAGAGGAAGCAGTTGAAGCAATTAAGTCAGGCAAGATAGTAGCTGGTGATGTAGTCGTCATTAGATATGAAGGACCAAAGGGTGGTCCAGGAATGAGGGAGATGCTTAACCCTACCAGTGCAATTATTGGCATGGGATTAGGCTCATCTGTAGCACTTATAACTGACGGCCGTTTTTCTGGAGCATCTAGAGGAGCTTGTATAGGCCATGTATCTCCTGAGGCAGCAGTCGGTGGCAACATCGCCCTTGTAGAGGAAGGAGATATAATACGGATCGATATAAATGGGAATTCCCTCACCTTTGATATATCTGAGGAGGAGCTAGCTAAAAGAAGAGCTAAGTGGGAGCCCCGCAAACCTAAGATAACAACGGGCTATCTGTCCCGATANGTAGCTATGGTAACCTCNGGTAACCGTGGTGCAATCTTAGAGGTACCTAAGGCATTGTCTTAAACTTGGAGGAATATATATGATATTAACCGGATCGCAGATAGTAATTGAATGCTTAAAAGAGCAAGGTGTGGATACCGTATTTGGATATCCTGGTGGTGCTATTCTTAATATTTATGATGAATTATATAAGCATAGTGATGAGATTAACCACATTTTAACCTCCCATGAGCAGGGAGCTTCCCATGCAGCTGATGGATATGCAAGAGCTACAGGTAAAGTAGGTGTTTGCTTTGCTACATCAGGTCCAGGGGCAACTAATCTTGTAACTGGTATAGCTACAGCCTATATGGATAGTATACCTATGGTTGCAATAACAGCCAATGTAGCTGTTAATCTATTAGGAAAGGATTCCTTTCAGGAGGTTGACATAGCTGGTATTACCATGCCTATAACAAAGCATAACTTTATTGTAAAGGATGTTAGTAAATTAGCAGATGTAATAAGAAAAGCATTTAGAATAGCTAGTAGTGGGAGGCCAGGTCCTGTCCTTATAGATATCACTAAGGATGTAACAGCTGCAAAAACTCAATATGAGAAAGCAATTCCAGAGCCTATAGAAAGATATACAGATGATATATTAGAAGAGGATATAGATAATGCAATAGAGCTTATCCGTAATTCTAAAAAACCTTTTATATTTATTGGTGGTGGAGTTATCATATCTGATGCTGCTAAGGAGCTTAGAGAATTTGCCACTAAGGTTGATGCACCTGTTACAGATACACTTATGGCCAAGGGAGCATTCGACGGAACAGATCCTCTATACACAGGGATGATTGGTATGCATGGAACTAAGACAGCCAATCTAGGTGTAACTCAATGTGATTTACTTATCACCTTGGGAGCAAGGTTCTCAGATCGAGTTACAGGTAATGCAAGCAAGTTTGCAAGAGATGCAAAGATATTACAGATTGACATCGACCCTGTAGAAATCAATAAGAATATTATGACTGATAGCAGTATAGTNGGAGATATAAAAGAGGTTTTAAAGATACTTAATGAAAGACTGGAGCCCATGAACCATAAGGAATGGGTTGACCACATAATTGAAATGAAGAATAAATTCCCTCTAAAATATAAGGATGAAAACTTAAGCGGACCTTATATAATAGAGAAACTATATGAAATCACAGGGGGAGACGCCATTATATCTACAGAGGTTGGACAGCATCAGATGTGGGCTGCCCAATACTTCAAATATACAAATCCTAGAACCTTCCTTACATCAGGAGGTCTTGGAACCATGGGATATGGTCTTGGTGCTTCTATTGGTGCTAAAATGGGTAAGCCTGAAGCAACTGTTGTAAATATAGCAGGTGATGGATGCTTTCGTATGAACATGAATGAGATTGCTACTGCAACCCGTTACAACATTCCTATTATTAACCTGATTTTAAATAATCGTGTTCTAGGTATGGTACGTCAATGGCAGACTCTATTCTATGGACAGAGATATTCACACACAAACCTAGGAGATAAGGTAGATTTTGTTAAATTAGGGGAGGCTATGGGTGCTAAGGCGTATAGAATCACTAAGAAGGAAGAAGTAGAACCGGTTCTAAGAGAAGCAATAGCTCTAAAAGAGCCTGTATTAATTGACTGTATTATAGATAGTGATGATAAGGTATGGCCAATGGTAGCACCAGGTGCTCCTATTGATGAAGTATTTACTGAAGAGGATTTAGCTAAGAATAAATAAGGGAACATTTTGGCTTTTTTAAAACGAATAACTGCTTTGCTTGTTTTATTAAAGCCAAATTGTTTTGGGATATTGACAAAAAAATAACATAGCCCTATAATAACCTTAATACTTTATCAAATTAAAGCAATGTAGTTTTAAATCTTATTATTGATATAGGGTCAAAAGCAAATTTATTATCTTGTTAAGAAGGCTTTTAAACCTCATACCAATATTAAAAAATAAGGAGGATGAAAAAGTGGGAAGAATATTTAACTTTTCAGCAGGACCAGCTATGCTACCTGCAGAAGTACTACAAGAAGCCGCAGACGAAATGCTGGATTATAGAGGCTCAGGAATGTCAGTTATGGAAATGAGTCATCGATCTAAAGAGTACGGAGATATTATTACAGAGGCAGAAAAAGACCTGCGGGATCTAATGAATATTCCTGAAAATTATAAGGTGCTATTCCTACAGGGGGGAGCTTCACAGCAATTCGCCGCTGTTCCTATGAACCTAATGAAGAATAAAGTTGCTGATTACATAATAACAGGACAATGGGCAAAAAAAGCCTACAAGGAAGCCCAGATGTACGGTAAAGCTAATGCTATAGCCTCTTCAGAGGATAAGACCTATTCATATATTCCAGATTGCTCTGATCTTCCAATATCTGAAGATGCTGATTATGTTTATATATGCGAAAACAATACAATATATGGTACAAAGTTTAAAACCTTGCCTAATACCAAGGGGAAGGATCTTGTAGCCGATGTTTCATCCTGCTTTTTGTCTGAACCTGTTGATGTGAAGCAATACGGACTTATATTTGGTGGTGTTCAAAAAAATATTGGGCCTGCAGGAGTTGTAATAGCAATAATTCGTGAGGATTTAATTACCGAGGATACACTTGCTGGAACTCCTACAATGTTAAAATACAAAATTCATGCTGATAATAANTCTCTTTATAACACTCCTCCAGCNTATGGTATCTATATGTGTGGAAAGGTATTTAAGTGGATTAAGAAGATGGGTGGCCTTGATGCTATGAAGCTTCATAATGAAAAGAAAGCTGCNATACTTTATGACTTCCTAGATCAAAGTAAGTTATTTAAGGGAACAGTTGTTAAAGAAGATCGCTCACTTATGAACGTTCCATTTGTAACAGGTGATGAAGAGCTTGATGCTAAGTTTGTTAAAGAAGCTAAAGCTGCAGGATTTGTTAACCTAAAGGGCCACAGAACTGTTGGTGGTATGAGAGCAAGCATATATAATGCTATGCCTATAGAGGGTGTAGAAAAGTTAGTTCGGTTTATGAAGGAATTTGAGAGTAGCATAAAGTAAAAGATGTAAAATCTTTCACTTGAAAGTTTGTGTCCGCGCTGCATCCACAAACTTATATATGGGCAAAAAGCAGCGCAGAAATGAGGAGAATAATGAAGTATAATTGCCTTAATCCTATATCTTCAGTTGGATTGGATGAGTTTAATGATCAATTTGTGAAAGTAGATAGTGTTGATGATGCTCAACTAATTTTAGTTCGTAGTGCAGCTATGCATGATATGGAGTTATCTGATAACCTTCTAGCAATTGCTAGAGCAGGCGCAGGTGTTAATAATATTCCTTTAGACAAATGTGCTGAAAAAGGTATTGTAGTATTTAATACACCAGGAGCTAATGCTAATGGAGTTAAGGAACTAGTAATAGCGGGCCTCATGCTTGCATCAAGAGATATAATTGGTGGAGTTAATTGGGTACAGACCGTTAAGGATGACCCTACAGTAGCTAAGCTAGTTGAAAAAGGTAAGTCTAAGTTCGCCGGTAAAGAAATTCAAGGGAAGAAGCTTGGTGTGATCGGACTTGGTGCTATAGGTGTTCTTGTTGCCAACGCAGCAACTCACCTTGGAATGAAGGTTTATGGATGTGATCCATATATCTCAGTGGACAGTGCATGGAATCTTTCAAGAGGGGTTGTTCATGTTAAGACCAAGGAAGAAATCTATAAGGAATGTGATTACATAACAGTACATGTACCTCTTATTGAGAAAGATGAACCAGAGCTAAGTACCAAGGGAATGATTAATAAAAATACCATCGCTATGATGAAGGATGGAGTGACAATTCTTAACTTCTCAAGGGACCTTCTTGTCAATGATGATGATTTGGAAGAAGCTCTTAAGTCAGGAAAGGTTGCAAAGTATGTTACAGATTTCCCTAATGTGAAGACAGCTAATATGGATAATGTTATAGCAATCCCTCACCTTGGTGCATCCACAGAGGAATCTGAGGACAATTGTGCTAAGATGGCTGTTCGTCAAATAATGGACTATGCTGAGAATGGTAATATCAAGAACTCTGTTAACTATCCAAATTGTGAAGCTGGTATATGTGAGGCGGCAGGCCGTATAACAATTCACCATAGGAATATTCCTAAGATGCTATCTCAATTTACCAATACTATTTCCTCTGAAAATGTTAACATTTCTAATCTGGTTAACAAAAGCAAGGGGGATTACGCATACACCATTATTGATGTTGAGTCCACAGATAACAAAGATGTAGTTAGCAAACTTGCTAGCATAGAAGGAGTATTAAAGGTACGTATCATTAAATAAATTTAGAATAACTTATGCATTGAAATCGAAGTATGAGTCTTTTAACTTTGTGTAAATTGCCCTTGCCATACAATAAGCAGGGCTTTTTACACCTTAATCATAATATAGGAGGAAGGATAATGGCGATAATAAGACCTTTCATTTGTGTAAGACCTAATGAGGATATTGCAGATAAAGTGGCTGCATTACCCTATGATGTATACAATAGGGAAGAAGCGAAGAAGGAGACATTAAGGGAGCCTTTATCATTTTTAAAGGTTGACAGAGCTGAAACTCAGCTGCCAGAGTCCGTTAACCCTTATGATAGTATAGTTTATCAAAAGGCTAAGGAAATACTTGAGAATATGATAGCCGATAAAATATATATTACAGACAGTCAAGAATGCTATTACATATACGAGTTAATTATGGATGGTAGATCCCAGACTGGTATTGTTGCTTGTGCATCTATCGATGACTATCTTAATAATGTTATATTAAAGCATGAGAATACTAGAGAAGATAAGGAAATTGATAGAATTAACCATGTAGACACCTTGAATGCCCAGACGGGCCCTATATTCTTGGCCTATCGTTCCATAGATGTTATTAATGAAGTAGTTGCAAAGGCAAAGAAAGAGAAGCCAATTTATAATTTTACCTCCCTTGATGGGGTTACCCATATAGTATGGAGAATTTCCAGGGAGGAAGAGATTAAAACTATAAGTAAGGCCTTTGCAGATATTAATTCCATATATATAGCAGATGGCCACCATAGAACAGCTTCAGCTGTTAAGGTGGGACTAAAACGAAGAGCTGCTAACCCTAATCATAGGGGGGATGAGGAGTATAACTATTTCTTATCAGTTCTTTTCCCAGATGATCAACTAAAAATACTACCGTACAACCGAGGAGTATATGATCTTAACGGACTAACTAGGGAGGAATTTCTCTCTGAGCTATCTAAAAACTTTATAGTAACCGTTAAGAAAGATGGACCTTTTGAGCCAGATGAAAAAGGGCTATTTGGTATGTATCTTCAAGATACATGGTATATATTGAAATTGAAGTCCAATAGGGACAATGATAAAAGAAAGTATGACCCTGTGGCATCTTTAGATGTATCCTTACTCTATGATAATATATTAAGCCCAATTCTCGGAATAGGGGATCCGAGAATTGACAATCGCATTGATTTTATAGGAGGCATTCGCGGAACTAAGGAACTAGAGAGACGAGTGTCACAGGATTTAGCCGTAGCCTTTACCATGTATCCAACATCTATTCAAGAACTCTTTGAAGTGTCGGATGCTGGTAAACTTATGCCTCCTAAATCCACCTGGTTTGAGCCAAAGCTAAGAAGCGGATTATTTATTCATAATATTTAGTATTAGCCATGACAATTGTCCAAGACTATGGTAAAATATCCTCGAATAAACAGATTAGTCCATACTATATAGAGACTTTCTCAAGCTTGCTTGAAGAAAGTCTATGGATAGGATGGATAAGTGTAACGTGAGCGAAAATGCGCAGCATTTGAGCTCCTAATCTGCTTATTAATATAACTCTTTGATGAAAGGAAGGATTTGTTGATGGCGAATTTACGAGGAACTAAGACACTTGAAAACCTAATGAAGTCTTTTGCTGGAGAGGCTCAGGCTAGACTCAGATACACCTACTTTGCTTCAGTTGCTGGCAAGGAAGGCTATAAGCAGATTCAGAATATATTTTTAGAGACTGCAGAGAATGAGAAAGAACACGCTAAGGTATTCATGAAGCATGCATTAAAGTATCTCGATGGTGAGAATCCAGCACCTGTTGACATTAATGCAACATATCCATTTGCATATGGAGATACAAAGGCTAATCTTAAATCTGCAGCTGATGGTGAGCATGAAGAAGCTGAAATTGATTATCCTGCATTTGCTAAAACTGCTAAAGAGGAAGGTTTTGAAGATATCGCTGAAAGCTTCTTAAACATTGCTAAAGTAGAAGCACATCATGAGGCTAGATATCGTAAGCTTCTTGAGAATATTGAGAATGGTACTGTGTTTAAGAAAGATGGTAAGGTATTCTGGAAATGTTTAAACTGCGGATATATTCATGAGGGTGATGAAGCCCCAGAATTATGCCCAGCTTGTAATCATTCTAGAGCATATTTCCAATTGCTTGATGATTGCTACTAGAAGATAGAAATTTCTAGATAATATTAATACTAATAAGTATTATACTAGAACCTATAGTAGACTAACGGACTCGTTACTTGCTATAGGTTCTATTAATATAGTAACAGTGTTTATTTATCCTGAATTTGCAGATTATGAACTTATTACAGTAGTACCTATCGGAAAAATTCATGAGTTTTATTGAAGCAAGTCTGATAAAATCCTTGATTTTTATGGACCAATCTGCTTATTCGTGAATAATTTCACTTTTCTCTATTGAGATATTGTGTTAGAATATAGAGAAATGAGTACAAGGGAGAATGACAAATGAGTGGTTTTTTTAATCTAGAGAATGGTTTTTTTACAACACTAAGTAAATTGACTGATATAATTATATTAAGTGTAATCTGGTTTTTTATTTGCATACCAATAATTACAATCGGGCCAGCTACAACAGCTCTTTATTATACAACAGTAAAAGCTATTCGTAGAGAAAGAGGATATTTATTTAGGGAATTCTTCAAATCCTTCAAACAGAACTTTAAGAGGGGAGCAATCTCTGGGGTTATTATGACTATAATTGCTTTATTTTTAGGATTTGATATATTATGGGCTTGGATGAACACCAGTGCAATAGAGAACGGCTCCATATTATTAGGTATATTTATAGCTCTTTCAGTTATGTTTATCTGTTTTTCAATTTATGTATTTCCTATCTTATCTAGATTTGAGATGACAATAAAGCAGTTGTTTAAGGCAGCATTATTTATGTCGGTGAGACATCTCCCTTCCACAGTTGTGATGTTTGCAATTATTGCTATCTGTGCTATAGGAATTTTCTTTATGCCGATTTTGATTTTTATTATTCCAGCAGGAGCGACATTAATAATTTCCTTACTGATGGAAAGAATATTTAAAAAATACATGCCAGAATCACAAGGGGCCGGAGAGGAAACCGGTATTGATGAGTGGTATTTAGAATAATCTTTCGGAAAGGCAAGGTTATAATATGGAAGAAAAGCTAACAGATATTTTTGCAATTGATGTATTTAATGATGCAAAAATGGCAGAGAGATTGCCAAAGAAAACATATGCGGCTCTTAAGAAAACCATTGAAAATGGTGAGGACTTAGATTCAGGCGTTGCAGAAATAGTTGCCAATGCCATGAAGGACTGGGCAATTGATAGAGGAGCTACCCACTATACCCATTGGTTCCAGCCTATGACAGGAATTACCGCTGAGAAGCATGATTCCTTTATAAGCCCTACCAGTGATGGTAAGATTATTATGGAGTTCTCTGGTAAGGAGTTAGTAAAGGGGGAGCCAGATGCTTCTTCATTCCCCTCAGGAGGATTAAGAGCAACCTTTGAGGCAAGAGGATATACTGCATGGGATTGTACTTCCCCAGCTTTTTTAAGAGAGACTTCAGCCGGTGTTACCTTATGTATTCCTACTGCCTTTTGTTCATATACAGGAGAGGCCCTGGATATGAAGACCCCTCTACTTAGATCTATGGAAGCCATTAGTAAACAGGCTGTTAGAATATGCAGGTTATTTGGTAATGAGGACGTGAATAAGGTTACTACCTCTGTTGGTCCTGAGCAGGAATATTTCTTAGTAGATAAAGCTAAGTATCTTAAGAGAGATGACTTGATCTTTACTGGAAGGACCTTGTTTGGCGCTATGCCTCCAAAGGGTCAGGAAATGGACGATCATTATTATGGAAGTCTTACTGAAAGAGTGGCGTCCTTTATGGGTGAGCTAAACACTGAGCTTTGGAAGATGGGAGTTGCTGCGAAGACCCAGCACAATGAAGCTGCTCCAGCTCAGCATGAGCTAGCCCCAATATTCACAACTGGTAATATAGCGACGGACCATAACCAACTAATTATGGAATGTATGAAGAAGGTTGCTAATCGTCACGGTCTAGCTTGCCTCCTTCATGAGAAACCATTTGCAGGTGTTAATGGCTCTGGAAAGCATAATAACTGGTCACTTCTAACTAATACAGGTAAGAATCTTTTGGAACCAGGTAAGACACCTCATGAAAATATTCAGTTTCTTTTATTTTTTGCAGCTGTTTTGCAGGCGGTTGATGAACATCCTGAGCTTCTTCGTATATCGGCCAGTAATCCTGGTAATGATCATCGATTAGGTGGGAATGAAGCCCCTCCTGCTATAATATCCGTATATGTAGGTTCCCAACTAGAGGACGTTCTTAATCAATTAATTGAGACTGGTGAAGCTAGAAGCTGTAAAGATGGTGGTAGATTTAATGTAGGTGTACATACCATTCCAGAATTTAAAAAGGATGCAGCTGATCGTAATCGTACATCACCATTTGCATTTACAGGTAATAAGTTTGAATTCCGTATGGTAGCATCATCTATGTCAGTAGCTATGACTAATACAGTCCTCAATACTATAGTTGCAGATGTACTTAAGGATATGGCAGATGAGCTAGAAAGTGCTGATAACTTTGACCTAGCTGTCCATGATTTAATTAAAAAGTCCTGTACAGATCATAATCGTATTGTATTTAATGGTAATGGTTATTCTGAGGAATGGGTGAAGGAGGCTAATAAGAGAGGTCTACCTAATATTAGAACTATGGTGGATGCTATTCCAGCTCTGACAACGGACAAGACCATTGAGCTGTTTGGTAAGCACCATGTATTTAATTCCAATGAACTTCATTCTAGATCTGAGGTTTTATATGAAAGCTATTCAAAGACAATTAATATTGAAGCCAGAACTATGATATATATGACTAACCAGCAGTATATACCTGCTGTAATCAAGTATACCAGATGTTTGGCTGACTCTATTAATTCCATAAAGCAAGCTCTACCAGATGCTAATGTTGAGGTTCAAAAGGAATTATTACAGGAAACCTTGAACTTCTTATCTCAAGCAGAGTTAGCTAATAAAGAACTATTAATTCAAGTAAGTGTAGCAGTATCAAAGAAGGATGGTGTTGAAAGAGCAACCTACTTCAAAGACATGGTCATACCAGCCATGAACAACTTACGAGTTATAATAGATTCCCTAGAACTAATCGTAGACAAAGAACTATGGCCAGTTCCGACTTATGGGGAGTTGCTGTTCGAAATCTAACAGAAGCAGCTGGTGCAAGTACTTTGTTGATTGCATTTTTACGTTTATATAAGCAATGAAAAAACATATTTCAGGCGCAACACGTTCTCACTTGATTTAAGTACGTAGCGGTACGTAAGAACACAAAATACGTGTTCTAAGTACCGACGACTTAAAACAGTTGCGCCTCGAGATATGTATTTTATTACTTAAGATATACTTCTTGTATGCAAATCAACAAAGTGCTTTTGTAGTTTAGCTTCAATAATATTTCCCAAGAGTTAAAAACCAGGGATATAAACATACTAACCATAAGTCTATGTTCTTGGTTTTCTTATTACCTATATTGGTTACAATTTTGCCTACATAAAGTCTAAAGTAAGGACCAGGGTGAAAATGATTCCCATGGTGAGTATTTGCATTCGTCGGTACTTAGAACACGTTCTTTGTGTTCTTACGTATCCGCTACGAATGGAACTAAGCGAGAGCGTCTCACAATGGGAACATTTCTCTCCCCAGGTCCTTTTCGTTACATTAATGGGCAGAATTGTAACCTCACAACTTAATATTTATACAAATATATTGACATATAGTCTCAAATGGTTTATTATTTTGATTGTCAAACTATTTGTATTGCAAAGCAATTACTATGAAGGAGTGAATTACTTGAAAGAGAAAATGAAGGATATTAATAACATGCTGGTAGAAATATACGATGATATTAATCGTATAGAAGAATATTCAATTAAGCATGGTGCCTTCAGCGACATATCTATAACAGAAATCCACACAATTGAAGCGGTGGGTATGTATGGTTCAAGGACCATGTCAGAAATTGCCCAGACCTTAGAGATAACCATGGGTACTTTGACTACAGCAGTTGATAAACTAGTCAAAAAAGGATACATGGAACGTAGTCGTAGCAATGCTGATCGAAGAATTGTCAATGTCAGCCTGACTAAAAGAGGGAAGCTAGCCTATCGTATTCATGAAAAATTCCATATGGATATGGTTCACGCTATTATTGATGCATTTACCCCTGAAGAGGAGGAAATCCTACTCACGGGACTAAGAAAGCTTAATGATCATCTAAAGGATATCTATATATTAGGGAAAAATGAAAATAGTTAGTATATACGTTCTTGCTATAGGAGGGCCTAAATAATGAGACGAACAGTTATCATAGGAACTGGAAGCTATGCACCAGATAATATTATCAGCAATGATGATATAGCAAAACTAGTTGATACTAGCGATGAATGGATAAGTTCACGAACAGGAATTAAAGAAAGAAGAATATCTTCGAAGGATACAACAACTGACATGGCATATGAGGCTGCTAAAGCAGCTATAAAGAATGCTGATATTAACCCTGAAGACATTGATTTGATCATATGTGCAACGATTACACCGGATTACTTTATGCCTTCAGCTGCATGTATGGTACAGGGAAGACTGAAGGTAGATGGGGCAGCAGCTTTTGATCTCAATGCTGCTTGTACAGGCTTTGTATATGCCCTTGTTACTGCCTCACAATTTATTGAGACAGGTATGTATAATAAGGCTCTTGTAATAGGAGTAGATGCTATATCTAAGATATTGGACTGGGAGGATAGATCCACCTGCGTACTCTTTGGTGATGGAGCAGGGGCAGTAGTCCTGTCAGCCAGTGAAGCTGGGGATAATAAAGGAATCATTACGTCCATACTATCTAGTGATGGATCAAAGCACTCCATTTTACAATGTGAGGCATTGCCTATATCTAATCCTTATGTTGTGCCTGCTGCCCAAAGTATGCAGGATATGGGATTTAATAAGAAATCATCAGTTATAAGGATGGAAGGACAGGAAGTGTTTAAATATGCAGTCCGCAATGTCTCAGCACTGATTAAAGAAGCTATACTTAGGGCAGACTTAAGGGCTGAGGATATATCATGTATTATATCTCACCAGGCTAACAGTAGGATAATAGAGGCAGTTGCAAAGAACTGCAATATACCTAGCTCTAAGTTTTTCATGAATTTGGATCGCTATGGTAATACATCATCTGCATCTATAGGGATAGCCCTTGATGAAGCATCAAGAGCAGGTAGCCTAAGTAAGGGTGACAAGGTTATACTTGTAGGTTTTGGTGGAGGTATGACCAGCGGAGCAGTTGTACTGGACTGGAGTTAAAAGTAATAGCCGGCTATATCAGCCCAAGAAAGAAACTTATTTATATAAAGCTAATTATTTAGAAATTGATAAAACAATTATAGTAGGTTAGCTATCAAGAAAGGATGGAAACAACATGGATTTTAACAAAGTAAAAGAGGTAGTAGCAGAGCAACTAGGAGTAGAAAAAGAGGAGCTTACAGAAGCAACTTCCCTGAAAAATGATTTGAATGCAGATTCACTTGATCTTTTCCAGGTCATTATGGCTCTTGAGGAGGAATTTGGTATTGAGATCCCAACAGAAGACGTAGAGGGAATCGATACTATTGGAGATATCCAAAAATATCTTGAGAAAAGAAACAACTAATTGCTATTTCAAGAGCTAGAAGTCAGTAATTAATCATACTTCTCCTATTAGAACTAGAATAATTACTGACTTTTGACATCTAATATTAGCTTACTATATATGGAGGATTTAGATTATATGAAATCACGTATATGTGAATTACTAGATATAGAATACCCGATATTTCAGGGAGCTATGGCAAGGATTTCTGATTCTTCCCTAGCAAGTGCAGTCTCGATGGCAGGGGGACTTGGAATTATTGCCAGTGGAACTGCTCCAACTGATTATGTCAGGGAAGAAGTTAGAAAAACAAAGGAATTAACAGATAAACCTTTTGCTGTGAATATAATGCTACTTAGCCCCTATTCTGAAGAAATAGCCCACATGGTTTGTGAAGAGGGAGTTAAAGTTGTTACAACTGGAGCAGGCACCCCTTCTAGATATATACCTATGTGGAAGGAACATGGGATCAGGATTATACCAGTGGTTCCTTCTGTTGCAATAGCAAAGAAAATGGTTCGTGGTGGGGCAGATGCTGTTGTTGCTGAGGGTACAGAAGCTGGGGGACATATTGGTGAGCTTACAACAATGGCCTTAGTTCCTCAAATAGTAGATGCCGTTGATGTTCCTGTTATTGCAGCTGGAGGTATAGCAGATGGGCGAGGTCTTGCAGCAGCATTCATGTTAGGAGCTGAAGGAGTACAGGTAGGTACAAGGTTTTTAACTGCCACTGAATGTAATATACATCCTAACTACAAACAGAAAATTATTAATGCCAAGGATATAGATACTATTGTGACGGGTCGAAGCACTGGTCATCCCGTAAGGATAATGAAGAATAAGCTTGCAAGGGAATATGTAAAGCTTGAAGCTAATAAAGCCTCCCTAGAGGAATTAGAGAAGCTAGGAGTTGGAGCTCTTGCCCGTGCTGTGGTTGATGGAGATATGGATTATGGTAGCGTTATGGCAGGACAGATTGCAGCCCTTGTTAAAAAGGAGCAAAGCTGTAAGGAGATAATCGAGGAAATGTTTGCTGAGGCTGATAAGCTTCTAGCAAGCTTTTAGAAAGGCATGGTTATTAGTATGAAGGATAAGACAGCATTTTTGTTCGCAGGACAGGGAGCTCAGTATGTAGGTATGGGTAAGGAGCTATATGATAATTTTACTATAGCTAAGAAAACATTTGATGAAGCTAGTGATAGCCTTAACATGGATATGGCTAAATTGGTATTTGATGGTGAGAAGGGTATATTGGACCTAACAGAAAATACCCAGCCAGCTATAGTTACAATGTCAATAGCAGCTTATAGTGTATTATCACAACATGATATTATCCCAGATCTAATGGCAGGATTAAGTCTTGGTGAATATAGCGCCCTTACTGCTAGTGGAGCATTAACATTATCACAGGCAGCTCCTCTAGTACAAAAAAGAGGTAGGTATATGCAGGAAGCAGTTCCTAAGGGGCTGGGGAAAATGACAGCAATACTGGGACTATCTGAAGAAAAGTTAGTAAAAGCCTGCCAAGAAGGAAGTAAATATGGAATAGTTGAAGCAGCCAATTTTAATTGTCCTGGACAGATTGTTATTGGTGGAGAAATAGAAGCGGTGGAGGAGACTAAAAAGCTTTGTGTAGAGGCTGGAGCTTTAAAGGCGGTTGACCTTCCAGTTAGTGCACCTTTTCACACTTCCATGTTGAAACCTGCTGCAGAAAAACTTAAGGCTGAGCTTGACAAGATTGTTCTGTCATCTATGGTAACCCCTGTTATAAGCAATGTTCATGGGGATTATATAGGAAGCTTGGATGAGGTTAAAGATTTATTATATAGACAGGTAATGAGCAGTGTTCTCTGGGAGCAGACCATCAGAAGAATGATTGCTGATGGAATTAAAAATTTTGTGGAGATTGGTCCTGGTAGGACATTATCAGGGTTTGTAAGGAAAATAGACCGTAAGCTAGGCATATATAATGTGGAGGATCTAGCTTCATTAGAAGCTACAGTATCTGCATTAAGATAAAACGATAGGTAATAGGGACATTCTGTAGTAATTCTAATATATATGATTAATAGTCAATTCTTCTGCTCCAACCCTTTGCTTAGCTTAGGCTCCAGAATTACTATTAATCGTATATGTGCATTAACTTTCTTGTGTACCTCTTACCTAATAAAGTTGTGTTAATGGAAAGGGATAGTGTTATGCTTAATGGAAAAGTGGCTCTGGTAACAGGAGCAGCTAGAGGAATTGGTAGAGCAGTTGTGCTGGAACTAATTCGTGCAGGTGCAAAGGTAGTAATAAATTATAGAAGCAGTTTTGCTCAAGTTGAAGGATTGTTGGCTGAGATTAAAGAGGCTGGTGGAGAAGCAATTGCAATTTGTGGAGATATCAGTAGGGAAGAAGATGCCAAGAACCTTGTTAGTACAACTGTTAAAGAATTTGGTCGTCTAGATATCTTAGTAAACAATGCTGGTATTACCAAGGATAACCTACTTATTAGAATTTCTGAAGAAGACTTTGATAAAGTAATAAGTACTAATTTAAAGGGAACATTTTTCTGCATAAAGCACACAGCTGCAGTTATGTTGAAGCAAAGAAGTGGAAAGATTATTAATCTGTCATCAATTGTGGGAGTTACAGGCAATATAGGGCAGGCTAACTATGCAGCTTCTAAGGCAGGGGTTATAGGTCTTACTAAGTCAGCTGCAAGAGAATTAGCCNGCAGAGGAATCAATGTCAATGCGGTGGCTCCTGGGTTTATTGAAACAGATATGACTGATAGCCTTCCAGATAAGGTGAAAGAAGCAAGCATTGCCAATATTCCATTAAAAAGATTTGGCTCAGCCCAAGAGGTAGCAAGTGTTGTATGTTTTCTTGCTTCTGAAGCCGCCAACTATATTACAGGACAGGTAATACAGGTAGACGGTGGAATGGTAATGTAGGGTAAAGGAGGATTTGTTTATGAATCGCAGAGTTGTTGTAACAGGGATGGGAGCAATTACTCCTATTGGTAATAATGTAGAAGAATTTTTTACTGCCGTAAAGGCTGGGACTTGTGGCATAGACTTCATAAGTTCATTTCCAACAGATGAATATGCAGTTAAATTAGCTGCAGAGGTAAAGAACTTTAATCCTAAGGAATATATGGATTTTAAAGAAGCTAAGAGAATGGAGCGTTTTTCACAATTCGCTATAGTAGCAGCTAAAGAAGCAATTGAAGATTCCAATATTGATCTTGATAAGGTGGATAAAGAGAGATTCGGCGTTATAGTAGGCTCTGGTATAGGTGGAATTGAAAGCATTGAAAAAGAAGAACAAAAGCTATTGGATAAAGGACCTAGGAGAATTAATCCTTTGTTTATACCTATGATTATAACCAACATGGCAGCAGGGAATGTTGCTATTAAGTTTGGGGCTAAGGGAGTATGTACTAATGTTGTAACTGCTTGTGCGACAGGAAGTCACAGTATTGGTGAAGCATATAGAAGTATTAAGCATGGCTACTCTGATCTAATACTTGCAGGGGGTACAGAAGGATCAATTACTCCTCTTGCAGTAGCAGGCTTTAGCTCCTTAACAGCATTATCTACTAGCACAGATAAGAACAGGGCTTCTATTCCATTTGATAAGGATAGAGATGGATTTGTAATGGGTGAAGGTGCAGGTATCCTTCTTCTTGAGGATTATGACCACGCTATAGCCCGTGGTGCTAAGATATATGCAGAAGTGGTTGGATACGGGGCTACCTGTGATGCATACCATATTACTTCTCCATCTCCAGATGGCCAAGGGGCTGCAAGAGCTATGAAACTAGCTATGGAAGAGGCAGGTATTACACCGGCAGAGCTTTCATATATCAATGCCCATGGAACTAGTACTCCTTTAAATGATAAGTTTGAGACTGAATCTGTTAAGAGGGCAATGGGAGAGAAGGCTTATAGTATACCTATAAGCTCTACAAAATCAATGATAGGGCATTTGTTAGGTGCAGCAGGAGCTGTAGAAGCAATTGTATGTGTAAAAGCAATTACTGATGGATTTATCCCTGCAACTATTGGATTAAATACACAGGATGAAGAATGTGACTTAGATTATGTTCCAGGGGTTGGAAGAGAAGTTGCTAATCTTTCCTACACAATGTCTAATTCCTTGGGATTTGGTGGCCACAATGCCACTCTCATTTTTAAGAACTTGGAGGTATAGTAGTGGAATATAAGAAAATTCTTGAACTTATGCATGAGATGAATCAGACCGATTTGACAAAGATTGAGATTGAAAAAGAGGGCTTTAGGATTTGTCTTGAAAAGAATAATGGAAATATAACTACAATTCAGCAAGGAAATCCGGGATATACTATTGGACAGAATAATACATGTGAGAATAAAGCTACAAGAGAGAATAGTCTTGAGAATGGGGGCCTTGGAGAGTTCCAGATAGAGGAGGTTCAAGGGGAAAGGGTAATATCACCTATGGTAGGAACCTTTTATGCATCCCCTGCACCTGATAAGCCACCTTATGTAAAGGTTGGAGATAAGGTTAAGAAAGGTCAGACCCTTTGTATAATTGAGGCTATGAAATTGATGAATGAGATCGAAAGTGATTTTGATGGAGAGGTTGTAAAGATACTAGTGTCTAATGAGCAGATGGTTGAATTTGGCCAGCCTCTATTCATCATAAGATAATGATGAAAGGTATGGTTATTTGAATGTTAAATATTGAAGAAATAAAAAAAATAATACCCCATAGAGCCCCTATGCTTTTAATTGATCGTATTGATGAGCTTGAGCCTGGAGTTAGGGCAGTAGGAAGAAAATGTGTATCAATGAATGAACCTTTTTTTGCAGGACATTTTCCAGATAAGCCTGTAATGCCTGGAGTTCTAATACTGGAGGCGATGGCTCAAACAGGAGCAGTGGCTATGCTAAGCCTAAAGGAGTATGCCGGAAAGATCATGTACTTTGGTGGAATGGATAAGGTTAAGTTTAGAAGACAGGTTGTTCCTGGAGATGTACTTCGCCTTGAAGTTGAGATTATCAAGAATAAGGGTGGCTTTGGAGTGGGCAATGGTGCAGTATATGTTGATGATGATATTGCAGCTTCAGCAGTTATTACATTTGCCATACAATAATTATGAAATAAATCCTACCACTTTTCAGGAGGTAGTGTGATGAAAGGCAGGGTGGTTGCGATGTTTAATAAAATATTAATCGCTAATCGGGGTGAGATAGCGGTCCGAATAATTCGTACTTGCAGAGAGATGGGTATTGAGACTGTAGCAGTATATTCTGAGGCGGATAAGGAAGCTCTGCATGTAATGCTTGCTGATCAAGCAGTATGTATAGGGACTGCTAAGTCCAAGGATAGTTACCTTAATATTCAAAATATCATTACTGCAACAGTACTAACTGGAGCAACAGCAATACATCCCGGCTTTGGTTTTCTATCGGAGAATAGTTCATTTGCAAGGATGTGCGAAGATTGTAATATAACATTTATCGGCCCTAAGGCTGATACAATTGATCTGTTAGGTAATAAATCTACTGCTAGGGAGACTATGAAAAAAGCCGGTGTACCTGTAATACCAGGTTCTGACGGTAATGTAGCTAGTGCCCTGGATGCAATGACCATAGCAGAGAAGATTGGGTATCCTGTTATGATTAAGGCTTGCTCAGGTGGTGGTGGCAAGGGAATGAGGGCGGTATATAGGCCAGAGGATATGGAGAAGGCCTTTAATTCTGCTAAGGCTGAGGCTAAGGCAGGCTTTGGTGATGATACACTTTATATGGAGAAGTTAATTATAAATCCTAAGCATATTGAGTTTCAGATACTAGCGGATGCCCTGGGTAATGTGGTTCATCTTGGAGAGAGGGATTGTTCTGTTCAAAGAAGAAATCAGAAGCTTATAGAGGAGTCCCCATCTCCTGTTATGACAGAGGAGCTTAGGAAGAAGATGGGTAATGCAGCAGTTAAGGCGGCTAAAGCCTCCGGCTATTGTAATGCTGGTACTATCGAATTCTTACTTGATAGTGATGGTAATTATTACTTTATGGAAATGAATACAAGAATTCAGGTTGAGCATCCAATTACAGAGATGGTCACAGGAATTGATATGGTTAGTCAGCAAATAAAGATTGCAGCGGGAGAGGAATTGTCATATCGTCAAGAGGATATAAAGTTTCAAGGCCATGCTATAGAATGTCGTATTAATGCTGAGGACCCTAAGAGGGGCTTCATCCCAAGCCCTGGAAGGGTGGATAATCTTCTACTACCTGGTGGCTATGGTATCAGGGTGGACAGCGCCATATATCCTGGATATACAATTCCGCCGCACTATGATTCCATGTTAGCTAAGATCATTGCATACGGAAGCTCTAGAGAAGAAGCCCTTAGGCGTATGAGAAGAGCTTTGGTGGAAATGGTTATTGATGGTATAAATACCAATGCTGAATTTCAGTATGAGCTCTTGGAGCAAAGTGAGGTTATAAGTGGAACCTATAATACAGGCTTGATAGAAGGAATGATGTAATATGAACTTTAATCCATTTAGGGCGAAAAAATATGCTGTTTCTAACATATATCGTGCTAGACCACAGGAAATACAGGGACCTTCTAAGGAGATTCCGGAGGAAGAAAAGCCCAATGTACCCCAAGGGATTATGACCAAATGTCCTAATTGCTATATGATGATCTATACTAAGAATCTGGACTCTAATTATAATACTTGCAAGGACTGTGGTTATCATTTTAGGATATCTGCTAAGGATAGATTAGAGATGCTACTGGATAAGGATACATTTCAAGAGTATGACAAAGAAATGGTCACCAAGGATCCCCTAGATTTTCCTGATTACGGGTTGAAGCTTGATAAAGCTAGAGAGAAGACTGGCCTATATGACGGAGTAATAGTAGGGAAGGGTAGGATCGCCGGTTTAGAGCTTATGATTGCTGTTATGGAGCCGGAGTTTTTCATGGGAAGTATGGGTACTGTAATTGGTGAAAAGCTGACTAGGTTACTGGAGGAGGCCACTAAGGAAGGTCTACCAGTCGTAGTATTTACTGCATCTGGTGGAGCTAGAATGCAGGAGGGTATTATGTCTCTTATGCAGATGGCTAAGGTTAGTGGGGCAGTGGCAAGGCATAAGGATGCAGGATTACTATATCTGACCGTACTAACTGATCCAACAACTGGTGGAGTTACCGCTAGTTTTGCTATGCTGGGTGATATAATACTTGCAGAGCCTGGAGCCCTGATAGGATTTGCCGGACCAAGGGTTATTGAACAAACTATAGGACAGAAGCTACCAGAAGGCTTTCAGAGATCGGAATTTCTTCTGGAGCACGGCTTTATAGATAAGATTGTGACAAGGGAAGATCTAAGAGATACCTTGACTAAGATACTAAAATTACATGATGTAGGGATCAAAAGCTAATTATAATAATGACTTTGCTAATTTGCATATTTAATAAGCTTATGTAATATGAAAAAGTATTTCATTCGCAACACGCTCTCGCTTGGTTTTAGTCGTAATGGTACATAAGAACACATAGTACGTGTTCTAAGTACCAACGACTAAAAAACAGTTGCTCATTGAAATATTTTTCATATTACTAAGGTTTTCTATATTAGTGCAAATTAACAAAGGTTATTTCTTTCAAGGCTTTTGATCCCAGCATCATATATCTGGTTTGGGAAGGAGGTCAGTGTGAAAGATAAATCTTTCACACGCAACTTTCAACTTTGTGCCTATGGCCCAAAGTTTGTAGGTTTTGAAGAAAGGTATGGAGAATGATATGAAGGTTACACCATGGGAGAAGGTTAAGCTGGCTCGAATGTCTGTAAGACCTACGGGTCTTGATTATATAGAAGGTTTATTGGATGACTTTATAGAATTACATGGGGATAGATATTATGGAGACGATCCTGCTATAGTAGGTGGTATTGCTTCTTTTAATGGAATACCTATCACAGTTATTGCCCAACAAAAAGGTAGGAATACCAAAGAGAATATAAGAAGGAACTTTTCCATGCCTCATCCAGAGGGCTATCGTAAGGCCCTAAGGCTTATGAAGCAGGCTGAGAAGTTTCACCGCCCTATTATCTGTTTTATAGACACCCCTGGAGCATTCTGTGGTATCGGTGCAGAAGAAAGGGGGCAAGGAGAAGCTATCGCCACTAATCTAGCTGATATGATGGTTCTTAAGACTCCTATCATATCCATAGTGATATCAGAAGGTGGAAGTGGTGGAGCCCTAGCACTTGGTGTAGCTGACAGGGTATATATGCTGGAGAACTCCATATATTCCATCCTATCTCCTGAAGGCTTTGCCAGTATATTGTATAAGGATTCCTCTAAAGCAGAAAAGGCAGCCAACGATATGAAGCTTACTGCTAATGACTTATTGGAATTGGGTGTAATTGATGGAATAATTCCTGAACCAGCTGGAGGAGCTCATAATAATCCTATGGAGATAATTGATAGGGTTAGTAGCATAATAGAGAAAGATATTAAAGAGCTTATAGGACTTCCTGAGGAGGAGCTTCTAATAAAGCGTTATGAGAAGTTTAGAATGATGTAATATGACAAGAGAGTTGGTAAACCAATTCTCTTGTCATAAAAAA
>JGI24710J26742_10001109_pt1 | contig 24842 bp, 19 predicted proteins | sample BioPla2DNA2_FD_26742 | JGI IMG/M metagenome (IMG submission 26742) | reverse complement strand
ACAGAGTATTTGTTGTCAGGATCGTATGAAAGGTTTTTAAACTGGTCATCAATATACTTGTAGTTGGGGATGTTGTCCATGTTGATTTCCTTCACAAGGCCCTCATCGATCATCCTCTTTATCATATAGTCCGACGGAAACGCAACATCGTATGCGGATCCACCGGTCTTGATCTTGACATACATATCCTCGTTTGTCGTATATGTCTCATAATTTACCTTTATATGCGGATACTCTTTCTCGAAGGCTTCCAGCACGGTATCACACATATAGTCTCCCCAGTTGAAGACGTTGAGGACCACCTTCTCCGACCCGTCACCTTTGCCAGTACCCGGCGAGCCGCAGGCCGTAAGTATTACTGCCACTGCAAGCAGCAGCACTGCAAATGATGCGATTCTTTTTTTCATTTCCATTTCTCCTTTATCCACGGTGTTATTTTGTATTATATATTCATTACTGCGGTCCCGTTTTTGCTGTTGGCAGAGGACCGCTTGTTTACGATCAGCAGAAGTGCGAGCACCACAATAAACATCAGTGTCGACAATGCGTTGATCTTGGGATTGATACCCAGTCTTGCCATCGAATAAATAGTGATGGAAAGAGTGGAGACTCCCGACCCGGTAGTGAAGAAACTAATGATGAAGTCGTCCAGCGACAGTGTGAAAGCCAGCAGGAATCCTGTCACAACGCCCGGCATGATCTCGGGAAGGATCACCCTGAAAAAAGCATAGAGCGGTTTGGCCCCCAGGTCGAGTGCCGCCTCATACATATGCTTGTTCAATTGCTTCAGCTTGGGAAGCACAGACAGGATGACATAAGGTATATTGAACGTTATGTGTGCCAGCAGCAGCGTGGTGAAGCCCAGGTTGAGCCTGACGAATACGAACAGTATCATGAGCGAAATACCTGTCACTATATCGGGACTTATCACAGGAAGATAGGTCAGGTTCATCACAAATGACTTGAGGATCTTCTTCATATTGTGTATCCCGATTGCTGCAGCTGTACCTGCCACAGTTGCTATCAGCGCCGACAGCAAAGCGATGGTGAGCGTATAATACAGCGATGACAGGACATGTCTGTCCCGAAAAAGTGCACTGTACCACTTCAAAGTAAAGCCGCCCCAATTGCCCCGGGATCTGGAATCATTGAATGAAAATACGATCAATGTCAGTACCGGTGCATACAGAAATGCGAATATCAAAACCAGATAAAATCTGCCAAATGCCTTTTTCAAAACAGTCCACCTCCTGTGCCTTCCTTGTCATACCTGGCCATGACACCCATGCTCAGCAGTATCAGCAGCATCATGATGATCGAAACGGCTGAACCGAAGTTCCAGTCGTACACTCTCATGAACTGGTCCTCGATCAGGTTGCCTATGAGCATATACTGGCTTCCACCGAGCAGCTTGGAGATAATAAAGGTAGTGACAGCCGGCATGAATACCATCGTAATGCCCGAAACGACACCGGGAAGACTCAGGGGGAATATGACTTTCCTGAACACTGTGACAGTATCAGAACCCAGGTCTTCTGCTGCTTCGATCAGGCTCCTGTCGATCTTCCTCAAGACTGAATATATGGGGAGCACCATGAAGGGCAGAAAATTGTAGACCATGCCCAGAATGACTGCAAAATCGGTGTAAAGCAGATTCAGCTGTGGCAGACCCAATGCTCCCAGTAACGTGTTTATCAAACCTTTGCGATCCAGCAGCGTCATCCATGCATATGTCCTCAGCAGGAAATTCATCCACATCGGGATGACGAAAAGCAGAACCAGTGTGCTTTTCCTGCTAATATCCCTGCCGGCAAGTATCATTGCCACAGGGTATCCTATGATAAAGCAGACGACAGTGCTGACCAGTGCCAGCAACACAGATCTCCATAACACCTTAAGATATGTGGGCTCCATGACCCTGATGAAATTATCCGGAGTAAGCACCNTCGTACCGTTTTCCGTTTTGGTAAAGCCGTAATACATTACGAGCAAAAGCGGTACGATAGTAAATATTATCATCCATAGTATATATGGATATGATATCCATCCCTTTTTCATATGGCCGACACCTTTTTCATTATTTGAATATCCTGNGGGGATATTTGCAGCCCGACATCGGTATTTTCCGGTTCCATCGATGTACTGTGCACTATCCAGCCGTATCCGTTGTGGTCGTCCACCTGCATTTCATAATGGACGCCCTTAAATATGACCGATTTGACTGTGCCCTGCAGAGGACTCTCATCCCTGGGCACCAGCCTGATATCCTCAGGGCGGATGACTACATCTACATCCTCGTTGATACCGAAGCCCTTGTCGACACAATCGAACTCATGACCTGCGAACCGTACTCTGTAGTCCCTGAGCATGACACCGTCTATGATGTTGCTTTCGCCTATGAAATCAGCGACGAATGCGTTTTTGGGCTCGTTGTATATGTCCTCGGGTGTTCCGATCTGCTGTATGGTCCCGTTTTGCATCACGACGATGGTGTCGGACATGGTCAGGGCCTCCTCCTGATCGTGGGTTACATATATGAAGGTGATGCCAAGCTGCTGCTGCATCCTTTTCAACTCCAGCTGCATCTCCTTGCGGAGCTTGAGGTCCAGTGCGCCAAGAGGCTCGTCCAGCAGCAGCACCTCAGGCTCATTGACCAGTGCACGCGCTATGGCGACTCTCTGTTGCTGGCCGCCGCTCAGGGAATCCACGGAGCGTTTTTCGAAGCCTTCCAGATTCACCAGTTTCAGCATCCTTGAGACTTTTTCGCTGATCACCTTTTTGTCGGTTTTTTTGATCCTGAGCCCGAATGCTATATTCTCAAAAACATTCATATGGGGAAACAGGGCGTATTTCTGGAAAACAGTATTGACCTTCCTTTTATAAGGCGGCATGTCAGTGATGTCGACACCTTCGAAGATGATCTTGCCGGATGTCGGCTTCTCAAAACCGCCGATCAGACGTAAGGTAGTAGTTTTCCCACATCCGCTGGGACCCAGGAAAGTGATGAATTCATTCTGACGGATGTACAGGTTGATACCCTTCAAAGCTTCAGTACCGTCATAATCTTTTACCAGATCCACTAATTCGATAATGTGTTTTGACATTTCGCATACCCCTTATACCAAATAGTCAAATAAGCCGGTGATTATCACGGTAAATCAGAAACTGGGCGGAGTGGACACCCATAATACCTTTGCCTCTGTTTTCCCGGCGTTTGATATATAATGGACGAAATTTGGTTTATAGTAGAAAGCCTCACCTTTTTTCGCCCTGTATTTCCTTCCTGCCAGATGGACGAAAACACTTCCTGACAGCACATATCCGAACTCTTCTCCCTCGTGGGGATCATCCGGCTCAGAAGATCCGCCGGCGGTCAGCTCCAGCAGTATCGGCTCCATGTGGTTTTTTTGCGAGTCAGGCACGATCCACCTGATCACATGCTTAAGGTCATCATTTTCCTTCACGAAAGCATCGTCTTTCGTGAATACGATTTTTTCATCGATGCTGTCGTTGAAAAAATCCCTCAGGTTGGTACCAAGACATTGCAGTATATCCACGAGTGTTGCTATGGACGGAGATGTGAGATCCCTCTCTATCTGCGAAATGAAGCCTTTTGAGAGCTCACTCCTGTCTGCCAGTTCTTCCTGTGTCAGTCCGTTTTTGATCCTGAGCATTTTGATTTTGTGGCCTATTTGCATACCATTGTTTTCCTTTCGATTTCCAGCGACCGCCGAAATTATTCTCTATAAGTAAACATTTTGTTTAGAATCACTAAACTCAAAAAACAATTTATTATAATCACATAATGCGGGTGATGTCAATAATATTTTTAAAAAAATTTTTGTCAGGATATGGTGGCTCGGGTGAGCACGCTTAAGCAGGGCTACAGTTACGGCCAGGTGTGTTGCCAGGATCGGCCGGGAGGGGACAGCAACAGGTATTTGAGTGCAGGATATTCGTTGCCGGCTGCATGAGAAAATGCAGCAATAGTCCGCAATTCGATTGAAGGTGCTACTATTGCCCAGTATTTCAGGATTTCAGGATATCGATGATACTTACCACCTTATCCATATAGACCCTCTGACGCATGTCGAGCACCGGCATCAGAAGCTTCAGGAATCTGAAAATATCCTCTTCGGCAGGGGAGTTCCTGTTCATGCTTCCTACATGCCTTTTTAGCTCCCTGTAAGCGCTGCTGAAGCGGATACCCTGCTCGAATGCACTGCTGAAGCTGCCGCTTCTTGTCTGAGGCATAAAATTGGATATGGTCGTGATGATTTCACGCATGAGAGAGAGTCTGTCCGGAAGCACCGATTGCTCCGAACCCTCTTCAGAGATCCTGTGATCTCTGTTGTACAACTGCTTCACCTTCTGGAATGTGACGAGTCCATTGGTGATATCATCTATGGTTATCGGGTTTTTCATCTTACCACCATTCTTTACCTTATGATGCAGGGAGTCGAAGGTATTTCCCCTGTGTGGGATCCCCTTTGTGCTGATGTGGCGGGAAAAACCGCCGCCTATGTTTATATTATGTTAAACAGGCGGTAATGTTCCATACTCGATTCTTATTTGGATGACGGCTGTCTGAAAATGAATAGCTGCAGCCAGCTGAAATGTCCGGCTGCAGCAGGACAGGAAAATCATTTGAACTTCTGAAGAGACAGGTCTTTATTAAATCTGAAAGTCTTTGTCAAGCTTCCTGTGAGTGAATGTCCTTCTTTTTTCGGCGTAGTCCGCCACTATATGCCCGTTACCCAGCAGCATGTACTTATATATCACAAGGCCCTCCAGCCCCACAGGACCCCTGGCATGGAGCTTTCCTGTACTGATGCCCACCTCCGCTCCAAGGCCGTATCTGAAACCGTCNTTGAACCTGGTGGAGCAATTCCAGAAAACATTGCCTGAATCGACCAGGGACATGAAGCGGGCGGCGGTTTCCCTGTCATTTGTGACTATGCTGTCGGTATGCCCTGAACCGTATGTGTTTATATGATCTATCGCTTCCTCAAGGCTTCCGACGACTTTAACGGACAGCTTGTAATCCAGATATTCCGTCCTCCAGCTATCCTCCGTTGCAGGGCTTACATCGATGATTGAAGCTGTTTCACTGCAACCGAATAATTCTATGTTCTTTTCATCTGATGCCTTCCTGAGCATGGGCAGGAAAGACTTTGCGATATCCCGGTGGACCAGCAGCGTTTCCAGTGCGTTGCAGACTGCCACATACTGTGCTTTTGAGTCTATGGCGATGCCAAGAGCCATTTCCAGGTCGGCAGAGGGATCNATATAGCAGTGGCAAATACCGTCTGCGTGGCCCATGACAGGTATTTTTGTATTATCCATTATGTATCTGACAAATTCATTTGAGCCCCTGGGTATTATCAGATCCACGTANCTGTCCTGCTTCAGGAGCTCTTTTATTTCGTACCTGGTTTCCAGAAGACTGCACCATCCACCGGGTATTCCTGCGGCTTCCGAGGCGGAGATTATGATCCGGGCCAGCACTCTGTTCGTCTCGATAGCTTCAGAGCCTCCNTTTAAAAGAACACCGTTCCCGCTTTTGAGGCAAAGCGTCGATATCTGCACCAGTGCATCAGGCCGTGATTCGAATATTACGGCTATCGCTCCTATGGGGCAGGTGACTTTGAAAAGCTCAAGGCCCTCATCCAGCTCAGTCGCTGCCATGGTTTTGCCCACCGGATCCTCCAGTGCTATAAGGCTGTTTATACCCGATATGACATCGTCGAGTTTGGACTCATCGAATCTGAGTCTCTTGATAAGCGGCATCGGTATATTTTCTGCCTCGCTTCTCCTCAGGTCTTCCTGGTTTGCCCTGAATATTTCTTCCTTATGCGCCTCAAGCTCACGGGCGATCATNGCAAGTGCGCTGTTCTTTATATCAGTGGAACATGCTGCCAGCTTTATTGCAGCTGATTTCACATCCTGACAGGTTTTGCCTATACTCATGGAAAACACCCCGCATCGATGGTTATTATTGTCGGTATTGAAAGTATATCAGATGCACCTGACCATATCAAGCTGTGGCAACTGGTGCAAATACGCGGTACACCGCAGAGGTTGTATACATAGGGTGCATTATAGTATACTTGTATTGGTAAGTATCCATTTCAATTTTCTGGTGGTGGGATATGATACGGATGGTCATAGCAGATGATGAGCTTTTGATCAGACAGGGCCTTCGAAGCATACCGTGGTGCGATTACGGTATTGAGCTTGCAGGAGCGGCAGCCAACGGTATCGAAGCACTGGAGCTTGTCAGATCTGAAATGCCCTCCATCCTGCTTACGGACATAAAGATGCCAGGGATGGACGGGCTGAAGCTGATCGAAGAGGCGAGGAAGATAGTGCCGGATATCAAAAGCATACTCCTCACCGGCTATCAGGATTTCAGCTATGCCCAGACTGCGATCCAGCTGAGAGCCATCGACTATATCCTGAAGCCTTCAGATCCTGAGGAGATAATCGAAACAGTCCTGAAAGNGAAAAAACAGATCGAAAAGGAAGAACAGGAAAGACTGGAGAAGGAAAAGGTTTTACATCAGATCAATTGTATGCAGGATATAGTTCGCAATGCTGTGAAGTTGAAAAAGCTGGATATCGGAGAGGCAGAGGAACCGGCAGAAGACGGGGCCGATCCTGGTGCGGAACAGCCTGCATATCCTGTCAGAAATGCTGTCATAAGACAAGTGATCGATTACATCACCAGGAATTATATGAATGATATAACTCTGACCAGTGTATCCCAGCATGTATATATGAATCATATTTATTTAAGCAGACTGATCAAAAAGGAAACAGGTGAGAACTTCCTTGAGATACTGACCCGTATCAGGCTGCAAAAGGCCTGTGAGATGCTGAGCGACCCTGATATGAAGGCATATGAGGTAGCCGAAATGGTCGGCATAAGAGATGCGGGGTATTTCAGCCAGGTTTTCAGGAAATATTTCGGGATGACCCCTTCGGAATACAGGGAAAAGCTCATATTTCAGCAGCAGTCGGATTTGTGAAGAGGTGCCGGCACTGCCTGCTGTCAGAGTAAAGAGGACAGGTTATTATGATCCGATTCAGAGATATGCCTATACGCAATAAGCTCCTTATGTCATTTCTGGCGCTGATTATCCTGCCCGTCATCACAATAGGGATTTCTTCATACTACACATCCCAGCAACTTCTCAGGCAGAAAACTGAGCAGTATACCAGCGATATACTGATGGAAACGGGCGAAAATGTCGATGTGAAGCTCGGGGAAATAGAAAGGGTCTCTTTTCAGATCGTTTCCAATATGACGATCCAGGAAGCATTGAGGAAAGCTAATCTTGGTATTGAGGACGANTATGAGAAGATCAGGGTCGAAAGAGCCATAGACAACCAGCTTAAGGGATTCGTGCCGCTGTATCTGGATATTGCCGCCGCACAGGTCATATCGCTGTCAGGCACCGTTTATTATGTCAATCCCGGCTCTGTCACCATAGAGATCAGCGAAANGGAAAAGCGAATCCTGGAGGAGAATAAAGGCAGTGCCGTGTGGTTCGGGACAAACNCCTGGTCCCAGACGATAAGAGTCGGAAGGGCTATCAACAGCATTGTCGACCAGGAGCTCATAGGATATGAGATGATACTGATNCGTGAAAATTCACTCCATGAAATATATAAGAAAACCGATCTATTCAAAAGCGGCGATATACTTATTGCCGATTCTGACGGAAGGATCATATCGCACAAGGACAAGAGCAAGCTGGACAAGCTGATAAGCAGTGTTGCTGCAGGACTTACGGTGGACAGTCTGGATGGTGGCTTCATCACCACTGAAATAGACGGGGCTTCCAGTTATATCGCATCCAGGAGCATAAATAACGGGCTGTGGAAAATGATAGCCATCATACCTACCGAGCAGTACGAGGGAGACATAATACTGCTCAGATACTGGATTCTGGGCGTTTGTGGCGTGAGCTGCATATTGTCGCTGCTTCTGTCGCTCAGGATATCCGACAGNATTTCCAGACCTCTGAGAAATCTCTCGGCAATGATGAGGAAAGTGGGGAAGGGCGATTTCGACGTGTCGATCCCGACTTATTCCAATGATGAGGTGGGAGTGCTCAGCAGCCATTTCAACAAAATGGTTTCACAAGTCCAGAAGCTTATACAGGAGGTATACCAGGAGCAGTATCTGAAACAGAGAGCAGAACTGAAGTCACTGCGGGCTCAGATCAATCCCCATTTTCTATACAATACACTGGAATCAATAAACTGGATGGCCAGGACCAGGAATGTCCCTGAAATAGGTGACATGGTCAAAGCTCTTGGAGACCTGATGCGGGCCAGTATAAGCGGAGATGACTTTGTAACGCTGAACGATGAGATAGAAAATATCACCAACTATCTCAAGATACAGAAATTCAGGTATGGAGACCGGGTCAATGCTTCCATCGATATCAGTCAGGAGATCGGACAAATGATCATACCGAAGCTGATACTTCAGCCTATCGTCGAAAACTCGATCGTCCATGGACTTGAGGACAAACTGGACAATGGGCACATCAGTATCAGTGGCAGATTGGAAAATGGCAATGTGATCATGACGATTTGTGATGACGGGGTCGGCATCGAGAAAGAAAAAGTCGATCATCTCAACAGGCTTTTCACAGAATATCAGGCAGAATCACCGGTTTCCGNCGGCAATACAAAAGTTCGCATAAAGAAGGCCGACAGCTCCGAGGACGACATGCATACACATATCGGTCTGATCAATGTCGACAGAAGGATAAAAATGTATTATGGAAGCAGCTGCGGGCTTTTCATATCATCAGTCAAGGGCAAAGGCACGTGCGTCAGTGCTGTTCTGCCCGCCAGGAAGACACCTCCCGAGACAGCTTTTCAGAACAGAAGTTAATTTTTTCAAGGTTACAGTTAATATTGTGGCATTTCCTTCTGGCTTATCTGTANTACAATTTTATTGGAGTACTCTAGACTTTCTTAAAAGGAGGATTGTATTCGTATGAAAAGGATCTTGGTCATGCTTCTTTGCGTTAGCATCATGTTCACATTCCTGGCTGCATGTGGCAGCACTTCCGATAACAAAGGAGGTGTATCCGGCAAGAAAACCGAAGTGAAGATTTCCTGCTGGGGCATCGAGACAGATCCCAACTCAGTCATCATCAAGGATGCAGTTGAACTGTTCAATAAGAAGAACAACATGAATGCTGTTGCGACAGTAGTATTCACAGAGCAGGAGCAGTACAAGACAAAGATCGCTGCAGAAATGGCGGCAAATGAAGTTCCTGATGTGTTCAACACATGGGCGGCAGGCTTCCTGAAACCCTTCGTGAAAGCGGGTAAGGTGTATGACCTGACCGACAAGCTGAACAGCGACAAGGAATGGAAGGACAGATATGTACCCGGTGTCTATACGCCGCTGGAGTTTGACGGAAAAGTTTATGCACTGCCGACGACGCAGACGGTCGTATGTCTCTTCTACAACAAGGAGATATTTGACAGATATGGCCTGAAGGAGCCTAAGACTTTCGACGAACTCAAGAACATCATCAATGTCCTCAATGAGAATGGCATCACACCGTTTGCACTTGGAAACAAAGCTCCCTGGGTAGGTGCGATGTTCAGCGAGCTGGTTGTGAACAGGGTCGGCGGATCTGAACCGTACAACAAGGTTTACAACGGAACAGGCTCATGGGAGGATCCTGCGTTTATCGAGGCGGGCAAGATCATGCAGGAATTGGTGGATATGAAAGCATTCCCCGAAGGCTTCAATGCCCTTGACAATGACCCTGCACAGGCCGACTTCATAGCTGGCAAATCCGCTATGCTGGTCATGGGAAGCTGGGCTATCCAGCAGTTGTATACGGATATGCAGGATAAACTGGGCGTGTGCAAATTCCCCGAAATAACCGGAGGGAAAGGCAATGCTGACACATGGCTCGGCCAGCCCGACCAGAGCTTTGCCATAGCTGCAAAATCCAATGTCAAGGATGCAGCTGCTGAGTTCATCAAGACTATTTCAGATCCCGAGATACANACCAAGCTGAGTGAAGCGGGCAACCTGGTGGCCACAAATATCGAACCGGATCCGGACAAGGTGAATCCTGTGGCGATGAAAGTCGGAGAACTGCTCAAGGACATGAAAGAGCTGTTCGTGTTCTACGATGTAGGTCTCGGAGCTACCATAGGAAACGAATACAACAACACCATCCAGGCCATCACGGCAGGTCAGTCAGTAGAGGAATCCTTCAAAGCTCTGCAGCAGTTCACCGAGCAGAACAGGGAGGACTAGCAGGGCTGTGTGAATGAGATGAGTGCGGTCAGGGCAACCTGACCGCCAAATCTTGCTTTACATAAGGAGACATGAAATGGATTCGATGATCAGAAACAAAAAATCGATACTGCTTTTTCTGATGCCGGCGCTGCTCATTTACCTGGGGATAGTGGCCGTGCCGGTGTTCAGTACCGTATATTACAGCTTTCACAAATGGAGCCTGGTGGATTCCAGACGATTTATCGGCTTCAACAATTTTGTCCAGCTTTTCACCATCGATAAAATATTCAGCACAAGCCTGAACAACACACTGCTTTTGCTGGTATTGTCCATCGTTATACAGGTGCCGCTTGCGATATTTCTGGCAGTGGCCATATCAGGCGTGACCAGAGGCAAGAGATATTTCAAGACTGTTTTCTTCATGCCAAACATACTGGCAAGCGTGGCCGTCGGTCTTCTGTGGTCATTCATATACAATGCTGAATTTGGTCTTATCAACAGGCTGCTCATTGCCGTCGGGCTCGAGAACCATACAGGACTCTGGCTTGCCGACCAGAAAACGGTGCTGGGATGTATCATGGTGGTCATATGCTGGCAGTTTATCGGCTACCATATGATAATCTACCTGGCTGCCATAGAAAACATACCGCCCAGTCTGATGGAGATGGCTACCATAGATGGAGCTGATTCGTGGCAAAGATTCAGGAACATAACTTTGCCGCTTATACGGCCTATTATAGGCATTGATACGGTTTTGATCGCTACGGGATCACTGCGCTATTTTGACCTTATATATGTTATGTCCAACGGCGGTCCGAACCACTCCAGCGAGGTCATGGCACTTTACCTGTACTATAAATCCTTCCGGGATATGCAGTACGGTTATGGCAGTGCTATTGCCGTAGTCCTGCTGTGTATGTGCCTGATCGTGACAGTGCTGCTGAACAGGCTGTTCAAATCGGAAGAAGTACAGTTCTATTGAAGAACTGGAGCGCCGGTTCTTTTGATAAGTTTGAAGTATCAATCTTTGGCAAGGGAGAGTTTTTAACAGATGGATCTGTATATGAATAAAGGAAGAACGCTGCCGAAAAGGAAAGCCAGACCGATACAGGAAACGATTACTGTAGCTGTATTGTCACTGGTGTCATTGACGTACCTGTATCCGCTTTTATGGCTCATTATCAACTCGTTGAAAACTGACACCGAAATGTTCATCGATCCATGGTCGGTCATACCGTCTTTCCAGTTTGACAACTATGCAACTGCATGGGTATCAGGGAAAATAGGGACCAGCTTTTTCAATTCGGTGATGGTATCGTTCACTTCGGTGGGTGTGACCATAGTTGTTGCATCGATGGCGGCATTTGCACTGAAAAGATTCAAATGGAAGCTCTCGGGCTTTGTAATGGGCCTGTTTCTCATAGGAGTGATGATACCGATCCACTCTACTCTGATCCCGCTGTTCATGGTATTCAACAAGATCGGGCTGCTGAACANACACATATCACTCGTTCTGCCCTACGTTGCCTTTGCTCTGCCCACTTCCATCTTCATACTCAGCGGCTTTATGGCTACATTCCCGAAGGAGATAGAAGAGGCTGCCGTAATTGACGGCTGCAGTATGAAGGGCGTATTCTGGAGAATTATTTTTCCACTGTCGAAATCCTCAATAGCGACCATATCGATATTCAACTTTGTCACTGCCTGGAATGAGCTGATGTTCGCGCTGATATTCATGACAAGCGACAGCAAGATGATGTTGCCTGTAAGCCTCACCAGGTTCAAGGGGCAGTACTCCACAAGCTGGACGATACAGCTGGCTGCTGTGGTGATAATGGTACTTCCGAGCCTTATAGCTTATTTCTTCCTGAACGATAAGATAATCAAGAGTCTTACCATAGGAGCTGTAAAAGGATAGATCATAAGCTGCATTGCTACGGCTCATCAATAAATCGGACGGGATTTTTCGTCAGGGATGCCGCTTTTCCTGTAAAAATATGAGTTGATCACGTCGCGCCATTCACAGGCATGTGCAGCCTGTTCTTCAAGCCTGGCAAGCACCCTGCCGAAGCAATCGGATCCGATGCGGCCTTCGAGGCTTTTCCACCTGTCAACAAGTTCGGCGGCCCTGGCAGCCCCCTCGAAATGAGAGTCGTATATGTACTGGATCAGCGTGATGCCGGATTTGAGCCTGTAATCGTACTCGACCCTGTGGAAGAAGAGCAGCAGCTCTTCAGGGCATGTTTCAATACTTTCGTATATCGAAGAATTCGGAGGGAAATACTTTCCTGCAAATCCCGTACCGGTGGCGACTGACCTGTCGACACCGATTCCTTTATGGTCGGCTCTGTGATATGTGCCCCATGCTGAGTATTCATAGCCGTCCACATTCGGCCCGTAATGGTGACCGGGATTGACCATCCAGCCGATACCCAGGGGCGTCGTATAGCTCTCGTATATATGATAAGAGTCAAGCAGCATGCCTGTTATCGTATCCGTGACCACAGGATCCCTGCCGAAGGTCTGCATTGTCCACTCCCTTGCTATTTCTTCGGAGGTGAGCCACGGATCCCATGCCAGCCTGCCATAGCAGTAGAGATTGGCCTGGGCCAGGTCATGTCCTGTCCAGTTCATGTCATCACCGATATTGGACACCGCTGCTATACCTGATATCAAGCCGTCCTCCGGCTCTGACAGTAATCGTGCCACAGTGCTGCCCTTGCCACGGCTGTAAGTGTCAAAGTCCAGCACATCTTTCCACATCGGTGCCAGATAACACAGATGTCGCTGTTGTCCTGTGTACTCCTGGGTTACCTGCAGTTCAAGCATATAATTCGATTTTTTAAGCCCGCCTATGAGTGGGGACACGGGTTCCCTGACCTGAAAGTCCATAGGGCCGTTTTTTATCTGAAGGATCACATTATCATCAAAACTGCCGTCGAGAGGCATGAAATTATCATAAGCGGAATTTGCCCTGTCAGTGACTCTGTCGCGCCAGTCCTGTCTGCAGTTGTATACGAAACAGCGCCAGATCACCAGACCGCCGTATGGCTTGAGGGCATCAGCCAGCATATTTGCACCTTCTGCATGATTCCTTCCGTACGTGAAAGGCCCCGGGCGGAACTCAGAATCGGCTTTGACGAGAAAACCGCCAAAATCGGGTATGTATTCGTATATCTCAGAAGCCTTTTCACTCCACCATGACCGTACTCTGCTGTCCAGCGGATCAGCAGTGTCAAGACCGCCCAGTTCGATGGGGCTGGAATAATTGATGCTCAGGTAGATCTTTATACCATATTCGCGGAAAATGTCCGCCAGTCTTGCTACTTTGGGAAGTTGCTCCTTCGTTATCAGCCTTGTTTCCGGTCCATGCACGTTGACATTGTTCAAAACGATACTGTTCAGACCGACGGATGCCATCAGACGGGCATAGTCCCTGACTCTTCAGATCTGTGGTGATTTGTCCGTTTCTGTAAAAAATAGAATTGCCGGCATAGCCTCTTTCGATGCTGCCGTCCATATTGTCCCACTGATTGAGCATGCGGAGTTTGATGGCCGGATTTTGCACTATATAAGCATTTTTATCGAAAGTTCCGCAAAGGATATGCCTTATGAGTGCGAATACGCCGTACAGAGCACCGGCGCCTGTTTTGGCTGCGATAACAGTGCAGTCGGCACCTCCGGTCTGACAGCTTTTTATGATGAAACCCTCGTTGTCCAGCCTGCAGGCTTCACTGTCAGAAATGTATCCATCCGACTCTGATCCGTTTCCGGTATCGGCGGTTTTCAGTGTTTTTCTCTGCGGGATCAGATGGATAAGCACTGTGTTGCCAGATGTCGGTTTTGAAACCAGTTCCGGTATCTTTCCGGATATGGCTGTCAATGCTTCTTTCAGTTCCTCGACAGCGACTTCAAGCTCCTTTTGTACCGGGTCGGCACAGATGCTGTCGAATAACACGGTGTTTGGATTCGGTTTTGTCCATGTGGCCTGATTGTATACCAGCCAGGCTTTGTAGCCACTTTTATCACAGTTATGTATATTTGTCATGCTAACCCTTTCCCGAGCAGATGTACTCAGCAGAGTGATTACAGTTATAGTTAAAATATATCATCAAAGACCTGATATCAAAGGTCACACAGCCGGTGATGCAGATGCTTTTGTCTGTTTGGATCTCAGTACCTGCCGTAATTCTGTATGGCATACATAACGGCACGCATGCTTGTCAGCAGGCTTCCGTTGTTGATGGAACCGGCAGTTGAGAGATTGAGCCCCCTGGTTTCTCTGGCCATCTCGCAGTCGCGCCTGACTTCCTTTATGATAGCTTCGATGTCATTGTTCATGAATGTGAATGGGGCCAGGCAGCCGTCTATCCTTGTCCGCGGCATGTATTTGCGTATCTCGTCCACGAGCACATTGGGACCGAAATTGCATCCAGTAAGGTTCAGCCTGCCCAGTATCGGAAGGAGATGTGCCATATCAGAATCGGAATGCTGATAGCGGTAATCATCCGGATCTGGACACCACCGGTCGAACACGGCCTTGAGTATCGGATATCCGAACAGTTCATACATCTCAGGTGTCAGAAGGCAGCAGTTGTCATCTGCGAAGCTGAATCCACCCGGGCGGTTCGTTTCATCATATCCCGCTTCTTCATCCATTATCGCTGCCATCTCTGTAATGACTTTGAGTATAACATCTGAGAATCTTTTTGCCAGGTCAGGCTCATCTATGATAAGGAATATGAGATTTTCAGCGCCATAGATAGATGTGGCCAGCGTGACAGGGCCTCGCACATGTCTCATCAGCGGCGGCTTTATCCCATATGTTTCATAGATGCGCTTCTTCTCGCTTTCCCAGTCAGGAGGCAGGATGAACTCACGCAGATCCAGCTTCTCTACTCTGTCAAGCAGCTTTTCCAACTCGGATGGCGTATTGACAGTGCCTTCAAGCCATTCAGAAATGCCGTTGTGTATATATTTTCCTTCAAAGACTTCGCCGATCCTTTTGACATACGGGAATTCCGCATCCGGTTCCGGAAGGGTTTCAGGGAGCAGTCTGCGTCCCACGATCCTTTCAGCCTTGTCATTATACCGCTTGTTGAGCTCGAGCCTTCTTTCACGTGGTGTATGACCCCATGGATTGCCCTCTTCTCCAAGCTCTGCAAATACACATTCCTCGCTCATCCTGATGCCCAGGGCTACCTGTGGTGCATCCGGACTGAAGCAGTTGTCCTTGTGTGCCAGCTCATCGTCCTTCCAGAACTGGTCGAGATCGACATCCAGCATGGCCGCATCTTTTGTGCTCATGGTCACATCCCTCCTGGCAATATGATACAGGTTCGCTTTCAGCCATTCAATGGAACTATTGAAGTTTCTTTGTAATAATTAAGGGTGCTATTCCAGCGGTTCGTTCTCAGGCCAGTCATAACCGGCATTTTCCCGGGTAATGTCGCTGGCACTGCCACCGGGGACTTCCTCATACCATGAACTTCCGTCCTGCAAATCATGATGTTGCCCGCCGCCTGTGACCGGATCATTGCCGTGGCCATCGGATGGCCAGAGCCAGTCGAAGATATCATTGAACGGATCATCGTCCGTTGGTATCGGAGGCGCACCATGTACCGTACAGTATTCACCCGCGGGCAGTTCATACACGACATCCCTCGGAGCCTTTTCGTTGGGTTTTTCAGGCAAATAGGGAATTTCGCGCTGAATGAATACCTTCGTTTCGACTTTGTCTGCCGGGCAGTAGGGTCCCGCCAGCAGGTTGCGCTGCATGGTGTCATGGCTTTCAGTACAGACCTGCGCTTCCACATGTACTGTACAGACATCATCATCACGAGGCTCTGTACCTTTTATGAAATATTCCGTTATTGTGGCATTGCCTCTTGGGTCACGTTTGCACAGCTCTGTTGCCACTTTCCCGGAGTAGATACAGATTTGTTTTTTTACGATGTCATCAGGCATCTCGTTGAAATCCTTCCACGGCAGATCTTCATGCACTTTTTTCATGACGGCTGCCCATATCTTGTGGGCTTGCCACATTTCTTCAGTCTTGACCGGTATTGGCTCGCCGCCTGAGTTGTCATAGCCATACCATACAGCAGCGGCATAGTAGGGGGTATAGCCCACCAGCCATTTGTCGATATTGCTTTGGGTTGTACCAGTTTTTACAGCGACCGGCATGCCTATTACTTCTTCATTGATATTCGATGCTGCTGTACCTGAGTATGGGTACGGTGATGTCCGGCCCCTGGTCACTTCCTGCAGCAGATCTGTCATGATGAAGGCTGTCTGCTCGCTGTATACGATATTTACTTTTACATTTGTCCTGTCGAGAAGCACCTTTCCGTTGCTGTCCTTTACNATTGTAAAGGTTGTGGGCTCATAATACAGACCCTCATGTGCAAAGGGCACATAGGAGGCCGCCAGTTGAAGCGGATTGATGCCCTGCTCCCAACCGCCCAGAACCAGCGAGATATACTTTTCCTTTTCTCTGTCGATACCTGATTTCTTGAGATATTCTATGGAATTATCCGCACCCAGGAAGTCTCTCCACACTACTGCGGCGACTACGTTGACAGAGTTTTTTATGGCGTTGCGTACAGTAGTCAGGCCGTCATACCTGTTGTTGTAGTTGGTCGGATAGGCTCTTTCGGAATCCTTTCCTGTCAGCATATAAACAGCTTTGTCATCGATGACGGTCGCGGCTGTAATAAGCTTCATATCTATAGCGGGGCCGTAGGCCACTATGGGCTTGACGGTGGATCCGGGCTGTCTCTTCATGAGCGATGAGGAGGCCCTGTTGAGTGTGTTGCTGGCTTCTTTCTTGCCATAACCACCATACAGCGCTTTGACATGGCCGTTCTGGACATCGATTATGGCCATGGCCCCCTGCGGATGCTCCAGTTGTCTNCTGGCCGTTTCATTCACCAGGGGGAAATATGTCTCGTCCATGAATACCGAGTCCATGTCTGCCTGGATCTTGGGATCCATCGTGGTATAAATCTCGAGTCCGCCGCCGTATATCATATAATTTGCCATGGTCGCCGATATGTTCATCTCTTCCATCAGAGCCTTGCGGACATCCACGATGACCTGGTCGACGAAATAGCTCTGCACACTGGATACCTTTTGTGATTTGGACTTGGGAGCGTACTTCAGATCCTCCTTGATAGCCTGGTCATATTGTTCCTTCGTTATTTTTCCAAGTTCAAGCATTTTACCGAGTATGACTTCCTGACGCTCCTTGGCGTACTCACGGCCTTTTTCAGTAAAGGGATTGTATTTGGCAGGATTTTTCGTTATCCCGGCCAGCAGCGCGCATTGAGCCAATGAAAGCTCACTGACAGGCTTGCCAAAATATTTCTTGGACGCTGACTGGACTCCGGTGCAGCTGTTTCCCCAGTATCCNAGGTTCATATACAACTCGAGTATCTGCCATTTCTCCAGTTTTTGCTCAAGAAGTATCGCAGCATAGCCTTCCTGGACTTTTCTCTTGATGGAACGCGTCNTATCGCCTGTTATGTTCTTCACGACCTGTTGAGTAATGGTGCTGCCGCCGCGTGTAGCTTCACTGCTTCCGGTGAGTATGCTTTTGACGAACCCCAGGCCTGCGTTTATGACACCCTGGATATCAACACCCGGATGCTGTTCGAAGCGCTCGTCTTCAATGGAAATAATGGCATCCTTGAGATACTGGGGTACTTCCTTATCGGTGACGGGTTCGCTGTCCATATTGTCTCTGCCGGTGAGCTTCTGGATTATATTGCCTTTTGAGTCATAGATCAGAGTTGTCCTGTTGGAAGCCTTGGCAATCAGCTGCTCATCAGTGATAGGCTCTGCAGTTTCTATATATGCATAGACAGCACCGCCTACCAGTCCGGTCAGCGCGCACCCTATCGAAATGACGAAAATGAGGATGCAGGCTATCAACGTCAATGCGAACTTTTTTATAAATAAAGATTTTCTCTGTTTTTTCTGTTTTTCAGGTTTGCTTCGCTTCTTTGCAGTTCCTTTTGAAGCAGATTTTTTTCCGAACTTCATCTTCTCCTCCTTGTCAGAAACAAACAGTTGATACATACTGTACAAGATGTTTAGACTGCTTTATTGTACTGACAGTTCCACAACAAAAATGCTAATACATTATAGCACATTTGGCATTTGACTGTAAAACCGATAAAAATGACACCGCGCTCGGTGCTCAGGTGCCTGTTTATCATACAGTATTATGGAAATAAATGTCAGAGGACAGCTCGGGAAACCGGTATCCCGGAATAAGTGTAATGAGCAGTGCGGGACAACGGTATCCCGGAACAGGTGCAATGTGCAGTGCGGGACGACGGTATCCAGGAATAAGTGCAATGAGCAGTGCGGGACCACGGTATCCCGGAAACAAGAGGCAGGTCTCACACAAGACTCCGGTATCCGGGAAAAGTCTCCAGGTATATTGTGAGGCAACTGTATCCGGCACCTTGTATTGTCGATTCCGATTATATAAAATAAGGATGGATTATAAGCGAAGGGGGTCGTGGGTCTTGCAGATCAAGGTAGGGGAACTTATAAGGGCCAAACGGGAGGAATACAACATATCGCTTGTGGATTTTGCCAGGCAGGTCGACATATCGCCGGGATATCTTTCACAGCTTGAAAACGGCAAAAAAACCAATCCCAGTCTTGAAGTAATGCTCAAAATCGCACAGGAACTTGACTTGGATATCGACTCTCTGCTGGGTCTCGATCAGGAAAGTGAGACACCTGCACTCAGGATCCCTTCGCTGCTGAGGCTTGTCATCGCAAAGGACAGGAATCTCAAGGCTCTCGAAGACAGAGAGATCCAGAGAAAGATAAGCAATTTGCTGGACCGCATACTCCAGAGCAAATATCTGATAGAAGACAGCGAGTTGTACGGATTGTTCCTGGAAGATCTTTATGTACAGACGGAAACCACCCTCAAACGGTATATGTCGATGGAGATATTGAAAAACATGGGCAGGGCATAGCGTATGAAAACATTGGCTGAGCATAGGCCGGAAATTACGGACTGAGCAAAGCCCGGAAATAATCGGCCCGACATACACAGGCAACATATGCAGGGCGAAAGCAGGGAAACCATGTGCCGGACATGGCACAGAAACATTGACCGGGCAGCGGATGTGCACATAGCAGGTTTTTGTCATTTGAAGCGGTTTTCAGGCGAAGTGGGTTTACAGGATGTCGTCATTTTCAAAAAATGAACACGAAACGCCGGTCCGGAATGGGAAATTAAAATATCAGGAGTGTAACCAAAAAAGTCCCTGCAGCATATTATGAACGTAAAGAAAGCTGCATTCCAGTGATCTGATCAGACTGATGCAGCAGGAGGGTCGGCATGCTCAGGAACACCAACCTGTACCGCAGATGGTGGTATGTAAAAAGACGGAACATCAACAGTATCCGTCTGCTGCTCCGCCTTTTGATCACATTGCTCATAATGTGCACTCTTCTGTTGTTTATCCGTATGGATATACTTGCCAGTCTGTTACCTTGACTGCCTTATACGTCAGATACATACCCGGCTGTGCACGTCATCCGCATCTGTACCGATGCTGCCATGATGCTTCTCAGAATTCACCCGACAACTGTTCCGAATTGATCTGACAGTCATCTGTATCCATTCCAAAGCCGATATGATATATCCTGAAAGCCATTCCGAATTCATCCGGCAGGCAATCTGATGTCTCAAGACAGTGATTTGGTTTTATCTGAAAATTGCATGAATACATTCGGCAACTAGTCCGTATTTACACAACAGCCGCTTCGACGATACTGGACATCTGGTACGGGTCCTAATTGCTTTCCTCGTAGATGTCCTCCAATACACTGCTCTTTTTATAGCTCCTCCTGGGTTTTTCCGGAGCCTTTTCCTCCTGCGCATCCTCAAGCATCTCGCATTTGCCCTGGAACAATGCGCCCTCATCCGCGACAAAGCTGTTGACCTTGATATCTCCGTACAACTTTGCGGTGGAAAGTATCTTCAACAGCCCCCTGGCCAGGATATTTCCTTTTACAGTCCCGGCAAGATGGACATTTCCTGCTTCCACATTTCCTTCAACAGTAGCGCCGTTCCCTATATATGCATCACCGGTGACCTTGATGTCGCCGATCACTTTTCCGTCTACTCTCACAGTGCCCTCAGACTCGATGCTTCCCTTGAATACCGAGTTGCTGCCTACGAGTGTGTCTACTCCTTCACGGAATCCCGCACTTCTCTTTCTCATAGCTTACCTCCTGAGATTTTCTAAATCGATCTTCTGCTGATCCTATCGATGTCAGCTGCCGCTGCAAATATCCATGAAGCCGTTTTCCTGTGCCGCATTTATTTTTTCTCCAGATATTCCAGAGGATCGATAGCTGTTCCGTACAACTGGATTTCAAAGTGAAGGTGAGGCCCTGTACTGCGGCCTGTATTCCCTACTTTTGCTATCACTTCGCCCTTTTTGACCTCCTGGCCCGGTTCGACCAGGATTTTTGAGCAGTGACCATATACTGTGACGAAGCCGTTGCCGTGGTCGATCCTGACTGTCCGGCCTGTTGCATATGTGTATTCGGCATAGGTCACCTTTCCGCCTGCCGCTGCCTTTATGGACGTACCAGTATCAGCAGCTATATCCAGTCCCTTATGGAAAGTCCTCTTCCTGGTGAAGGGATCCCTCCGGTAGCCGAACTCGTCAGTGATCCTGCCCTGGACCGGCCACAATGTAGGGATGACCTCCATGAATGCATTTATTTTTTCTTCAGCAGCCTCTATATCTGCCTCCGGTATCCCGGATCTGCTGTACAGCAAGGTCAGGCTGTCAAGGGAATCCTTGAGCTGCCGCATGTCGGAGGTGAATGCAGTCTCTGTCCTTTCCCCGGAACGGCTGATCTTAATGCTTCTCTCTTCCAGGTACTCATCTGTCAGCTGGTTGAACTTCTCGGTGAACTCTTCTATCTTGTCATTCACGACTTCTCTGAATGCTGCACTTTCGTTTTTCAGCGATTCTATCTCTTCTGTTTTTTTACGCAGGAGCATGCTCTGTTCGGCAGTGGTGCCGTAAAGATCGCTGACGTTCTGCCTGAGTGCTTCGTTTTCCCCTAGCAGCCTGGATATGTAAAGGCCGCCAAACACAAATACTGCGATCAGTATTACGAAGAAGGCGACCATCTTGGCGTAAAATGAATTGAATTTCAATACTTTTACACGACTCGATGAATGCGGGACCAGAACTATGGAGAGGTATCTTTTTTGTGCTCTTTTTGCTTTCCCCTTTTTCATATCGAACCATCCTGCAACAATAATAAAATCATCTATTTTTATCTTTTGTACAGTGATGACCGAAAAAAAAGGCACTGAATAATATTCTACAAAGATTCAAATTTTCCTCTTTTTTCGAAAATATTATCACCCCAATTATTTATATCTGATATCGCTGCCAATGTCAAATCATTTGTCGAGAAAAAATAAAGAGGATTTTGTCCGGCTTTAGCGAATTATATACCTTATTAAGGTATAGTGGCACACCATAAAGTGGTAATTTTGAAAGAGACGCAGAGACAGTAGTAACGGGGATGAAGCGGATGATAAAAATCAGAGCAAAACTGATCCTTGCATTTGCGGCAACCATACTGATATGCTCTATAGCAACACTTGCTGTTACATTCGGCGGCTACAACATGATGGTGTCAGGGATAGCTGCAAGTGCAGACAGCAACAACAGCCGCATCATCAGCGTTCGCGAAATCAGCGGTATGGTACATGAGCAGTACAGGAATATTTCCCGTGCTGTGATAGCAAGAGATGTGTCACTGTTAGATGATCTTGAGACCAGGTATGAGAAAATCGGGCAGGCTGTCACCAGGCTGGCTTCTCAATCAGAAGAAAGTGAACGTGCAGAACTGGAAAAGCTGAGCGGACTGGCCGAACAGTTTGTCCGGATATGCAAAACGGATATCGTCAAAGGGATCGAAAGATCAGACCCTGCAGGATATCAGGGCCTGCTGGCTGACTTCACTTCACGGTATGATTCTCTTATCCAAAAGGAAACTGAATTAAAAGACATGATACTCGGACAGGCTGATGCCGTGGCTGCAAGGCTTGTGAGAGATGCGGAAAGATTGGGCTCACTCTCTTCAGAACAGCTTGAGGTGCTGGGAGAACTTCTGCCGTCAGCCGAGAAGGTGCTGCAGGAGTATAAGTCGGCCATTGATGCCAACCGGAGCTTATTGCTGCTGCGTGATGGTCAGCAGATAAGGATAGGCGAGCTTGAGTCTCAAATAGAAGCACTGCTTGAAGAGATAAGCAGGCTGAAAGCAGAATTGGATGAATTGAAGGGGCAGCCTCTAAGTTATACGGGGCAAAACGCCTCAGGAAGAGCAGCGGCGCAGGCAGGGGCAGGAGTGACCGGTGGAGCCGGTGCAGCTGGCGGGGTTGGTGTGAATGCGGCTGGATTGCAGGCGGGCGCATCATCGGCAGGATTATACGCGAGTGTGCCGTCGGCGGGACTATACACAGGGGCATCGTCGGCGGGATTATACACAGGCGCATCGTCGGCGGGAGTGCAGGATCAGGAATCAATGCTTATGAGCGGGTCAGCGGNGGTTCAGGCGGGACCTTCATCCGGTATTAATGCGGTCTATGACCAGGCCCTTGCTGAAAGTGTACAAGAATATCTCGATTCCGTATTGCTCAAGGGAACGGATATCAGGAGTATAGTCAGTGGTTTGACGGCAGCCGGTAATCAAAAGGCATTGCAGAAGCTGACATCCATCAATGCAGCGATAACATTGACAGCAGAGGCATATGGCAGAGCTCAGGCCGGGATGGCAGCTGGCAGCAGTGAAGAAACAGAGGCATCCAGGGAAGCGGCAAGAAGCGCAGCCGCCGAACTGGAAAGACTGGCATCGGAACCGGGTGCCGAATATGCTGTGCTTGCTGCAGAAGCTGCTAAGGAATGCGGACAGCTGGAAGCGGCGATAGCGCCGTTGGCAGAAGCAAGACGGGCCCTTGAGGACACGGGGCTTTCCGAGAGCTTTGCACACGCATCAGGACTCTATGACCAGCAGATCGAAGTGCTGGGAAAACTGGAAACGTCATACAAGACTTATCTGGCCGATGATATAGAAAGATCTCAAAAGCTCAAGAACAGTTTGCTGCTGACGCTGGCAGGGATAGCTTTCGTATCTCTGTTCATCGGGATGTTTGCGGCACTGTGGCTCTCGGGTAATATACTCGTGCCGATACGAAGCATGACCAGGCTGCTTGATAAAGCCAGCAGGGGAGATCTCACCGGCAGGGTCAGTGACAGGAGACGCGATGAAATCGGTGAGTTAGGCGAAAAGGTCAACATAGTGCTGGACGGACAGCAAAAGATGATAGAACAGGTGAAGGCCACTTCGACCAATATCGGAAAGCTCAAAAACAGCCTTGCGGAACTGTTTACACACAGCAGAGAGAACACCGGGAAAGTATCCAGTGGCTTCAGAAGCATAATGCAGAGCCTGATGGCTGCGATAAGGGCTCCCGGAACCGACAGCACATCGGCGGCTGCAGATGACACAGCCGAAGTGCTCGCTGTTACTACAGGGAAAGCTGTAGAGGAAGGCATGAAGGCCATCGAACTGGCTGCAAGCGGAGAGAGATTGGTCCAGGAAGCGGAAGAAGTGATCCGCAATGTGACAGACACTGTGAAGCAGATAGCCGACTCCATAAACGAACTCGAAGAGTCGTCAGACAAAATCGGCAACATAACAGATACGATTACAGAAATAGCATCCAAGACCAACCTGCTGGCACTCAATGCTGCCATCGAGGCGGCAAGAGCAGGGCAGCAGGGCAAAGGCTTCACTGTGCTGGCGGAGGAGATACGTAAGCTCTCGGAGAGGAGCAATGACGCGGCGAAGGGGATACGTCAGCTGATAAGTGAGATACAGGAAAGGATTCAATACGCTGTTGTGCGCATTGGTGACGGAGTGGCCGGTGTAGATGTGGGGGTAGGCAAGATAAACCATGCCAGGAGCAGCATCCTGGAGATAACAGATGTAATCAGCCAGGTGGTTGAAACCCTCAGGAGCACTGCAAATTCAATAAGCTCCAGACATGAAAATACCGCGGAACTGACGGGAGCAATGAGCACGCTTGAGCAGACGGCAAGCGAGACAGTTGCGTCCGGTGAAGAGATTGATGCGGAACTGGAACTGCAGCAGAAAACGATAAGAGAAATGGAAGCCGTGACGGAAAAACTCGATGAGGTCACAGGCGCCCTAAATGAACTACTGGGTAAATTCCGGATTTAGCCGGCTCAAATATTTCATCAGTGGACGACGGCGCTGTGCGACGAGCGCCGTTGCATGATTTGAGGCACTGCATCAGCCGATGGCACTGCACGAAGAGCTCCCGATGCAGGATTTGCGGGCCTCACCGACCGTCAGCGCTGTGTGATGAACACCCGGCACATGATTTGAGGCACTGCATCAGCCGATGGCGTTGTTTGGCGGATGATGGTGCCTGGATTCTGTACACTTCGCCAGCCGC
>JGI24710J26742_10001106_pt1 | contig 24868 bp, 23 predicted proteins | sample BioPla2DNA2_FD_26742 | JGI IMG/M metagenome (IMG submission 26742) | reverse complement strand
TAATATGCTCAGGACAAATATCATTTTAATTATATCAAACTCTTTGCAAAACTAACTTCTGTTTAACTTAAAAAGCGGAAATTACTTTTTCAATTTACAATCAAATTATAAAAAAAGGAGAAAATTTGATTTTTATTTGATATTATGTTAATATATTACATAATATTAATATATTACATAATGAAATTAAAGGGGAAATAACATTGAAAAAAAGTATTTTAAAAAAGACTATAATTAGTACAAGCATTATTTTAACTCTTTCATCTATGATGGTTTTTGCAGCAACTTTAATGACTTATAGCGGAACTGGAATTAGAGGAAAGTATTCTGTTAATAGTTTTACTACAAGTTCAACAAAAACTGTATATATAAACCATACTAATACTGCATGGAATAATGTAGCATCTTCATCTAAGTATATGGAAGTTCAAGTTCATAAAAGAAATGCAATAGGAATATACAGTGCAACTGGAATGCAATTTAATGTATCAGGAGTTTCAAGTAAAACACAATCTTATAGCATTGCAGCAGGAACATATAAATTATATTTCCATGCTCCAGTAAACCCAGCAGCAGCAGATATTTCAGGTTCAGTTACTGATTAAAAAGGTTATTTAGCTATATTAAATAATAAAGTAAAAACTGTAAATAAAGAATAATATACTAAATATAAAAGGATCAAGTCTAAGGCTTGATCCTTTTATATTTAGTATATTCTATATCAAGGGGGTAAGGCCACTTCGATTCATAAAATTTGCAATCATTTTAGTAAAATAAAGTTATAAAGCACTTATAACTTTAATAAGGAATTGATTGAAGTGCCACTAAATAAGCTTAAAGAAAAAGACAAACAAACATCAGAATTTCATAAGCGTATAATAAATCAGAGAGAGTATTTTGAGAAGATAGATCAGAAACTTCATGATATAATAGAAAAAATTATTAATAAAAAAATGGAATAGAAAGTATTTTTAAAAAATATTTGGGTAGATCTACAAATTGAGACATAAAGCTATTTCTAAGGAAAGTGATTCAGACATAAAATTTAGTGGTTAATTAAAATAATTAAATACAGTACTAATTTCCAAAAAAAACAAAGATTTATGATATAATAAAAGCGTTACACAGGAGGTGAGAGATTGGGACAAGCATTAAGAAAAGAAGAAGATAAGGGAAGTCAAGATTATTTAGAGATACTTCATAATAACTCTAAAGGGTGGATTACTAGATCAGAAATAAACAATGGCTATAATCAGTGGCATTATAAGTATAAAGATTTAATAGAGCAAGAATTTGATAAAGATAATGTTTATATTAGCTTAAATACTTTTTATAGTACTTATAGGAGGATAGAGTATTTAAAAGAATTAAAGGCTCAATTCATAGATTTAGATATTTATAAAACTAAATTTACTAAAAAACAAATTCTTATGAACCTAGAAGAAAACTATTTTAATAAAAGTATTCCTAGACCTAACTTAATCGTAGATAGTGGCAGAGGACTTTATTTAATATGGCTTATAAATTCAGTACCAAGCAAGGCTTTACCGTTATGGAAAGCTGTTGAAGAATATTTATATAGCGTTTTAAAGGCATTTGGAGCCGACAGACAAGCTTTAGATCCTACAAGAGTATTAAGAGTACCTGGAAGCATTAATTCCAAATCAAATAGCGTTGTAAAGATTTTAGATGAATATGATTATATTTATGATTTAAGAGAAATTCAAAATGAATTTTTACCAGAGCTTGATGAAAGGGTTAAAAAGAAAAGGGGAAGACCTAAAAAGACAGTATTCATACATAGAGAAAGAAGTCTTTACTATGCAAGGATACAAGACATAATAAAAATATGTGAACTTAGAAATTATGATTTAAAAGGTCATAGAGAGCTTATATTATTCTTATATAGATATTACCTATGTTATTTCTTAGAAGACCCTAAAAAGGCATTTAGGAGTGCAGAAAAAGTATATTTAGATAAAAATAAAGATTATAGATATAAAAATAAAACTCTTATAGAGTTACTTGAAATTTCAGAAGAAGAAGAAAGATATATGAAAACTATAATTTCTGATAAAGAATATAAGAGGAGAGATAGAGAGTATCAAAGAAATAAGTACCAAGAAAAGCTAAGAGCAGAAGGAAAATTAACTGAAAAAGACAAGCTATCACAAAGAAGGGCAAAAATAAAAGACCTTTTGGACGAAGGTCTTAAACAGAAAGATATATGTTTACGACTAAATATATCTAAGGCTACCTATATTCGTGATAGAAATTATTTAAAAGAGCAAGGATTAATATAGTCCTTGTTCTGTTTGTATTATAAGATATTTTATAAACTAAATCAATATTTTAAATTTGAAATATAATTTTCAAACAGGTATCAAATTTTCTCGGCTTGTATTATAGGGTACGTAGTACCTGTTCTATTTTTACTAGAAAAAGCTAAGCTTTTTTTCTGTATCCTTATATAACTAAGGGACTAGGATACCCCCCGAGCGACCCAGATATATAAAAAAAATAGGTATCAAATTTTTTTCCGACCTATATGGGGGAACTTACCCCGTAGGGTGCTTATGTATAGAATAAAAAAGAGAAGCTAAGTTAAGCTTCCCTTTTTCAAAATAATTCTTCCATAAGTCGAAGCATACTTCAACTTTCCCTAAGCTAATTATAATACAATTTCGCTATGGAGCATAACGAAATTACTTAAAATTAATAAAAGTTTATATTGGCTAAACTGAAATTATAATAAAATAGTTATTTTATATTCCCAAAATGGCTTGAAACCGTAAAATTAAATAATTTCGCTAAATTAAAATTTAGCGAAATAATTAATATACCTTTGGTTTATTAGAATCTATTAAAATATAGAAGGATTTAGTTAAAATGAAGAATATAAAATAGAGGGATGTAAACTACACCCCTCTATCTATGATTTTTACTTATCCTGAAACTTGAATTCTACTTGTCACCTGTTATTTNGTTTTTCCAGAGAACTCTAAGTATTCATCATAAGTCATAATTCTATCAACAATTGATCCATCTTCTTTAATATCAATGATTCTATTTGCAATAGTTTGAACAAATTGATGGTCATGAGATGCAAATAATACTACACTCTTGAAATCTCTTAAGCCGTTATTTACTGCTGTAATTGATTCTAGGTCTAAGTGGTTTGTAGGTTGATCTAAAATTAATACATTAGCTGTTGATAACATCATTCTAGATAACATACATCTAACTTTTTCTCCCCCAGATAAAACGCTAGCCTTCTTTAAAGCTTCTTCTCCTGAGAATAACATTCTTCCAAGGAAGCCTCTTAAGTATGATTCAGATTGTTCTTCTAAAGTATCACCAGAATATTGTCTTAGCCATTCAACTAAGTTTAAGTCACAGTTTTCAAAGAATTCTGTATTATCTTTAGGGAAGTAAGAAGTTGTTATTGTAATTCCCCATTTATATTCTCCAGCATCTGGTTCCATTTCTCCAGTAATTATTTTAAATAGAGTTGTAATAGCAACATCATTGTCACCAATAAAGGCAATTTTATCATCCTTATTAACTCTAAAGCTTACATTATCTAAAACCTTAACTCCATCAATAGTTTTGGTTAAGCCTTCAACTATAAGAATATCGTTACCCACTTCTCTTTCAGGTTTAAATCCAACGAAAGGATATCTTCTGCTTGATGGTTCTATATCATCTAATGTTATTTTATCTAATAGTTTCTTACGAGAAGTTGCTTGTTTAGATTTTGAAGCGTTAGCACTAAATCTTGCAATAAATTCTTGTAATTCCTTGATTTTNTCTTCCTTCTTCTTGTTTTGATCCTTAGCCATTTTTAATGCTAATTGGCTTGATTCATACCAGAAATCATAGTTACCAACATATAACTTAATTTTTCCAAAGTCAACGTCAGCCATTACTGTACATACAGTATTTAGGAAATGTCTATCGTGGGATACAACTATTACTATCCCTTCAAAATTTAAAAGGAAATCTTCTAGCCAGTTGATTGCTTTTAAATCTAAACCGTTAGTAGGCTCATCCAGAACTAAGATTCCAGGGTTACCAAATAGAGCTTGAGCTAAAAGAACCTTAACCTTATCTCCTTCAGCTAATTCAGACATTTTCTTGTAGTGCATGTCTGTTCCAATACCTAACCCCTGAAGTAATGATGAAGCATCTGATTCTGCTTCCCAACCATTCATATCGGCAAATTCACCTTCAAGTTCAGCAGCTTTTATTCCATCTTCTTCTGAGAAGTCTGGCTTTGCATAAAGCTCATCTTTTTCCTTCATTATTTCATATAATCTTTTATTACCCATTATTACTGTTTCTAAGACTTCATATTCATCAAAAGCATAGTGGTCTTGTTTTAAAACAGACATTCTAGTATTAGGATCAACATGAACATCTCCAGTATTTGGTTCAATTTCTCCAGATAGAATTTTTAAGAATGTACTTTTTCCAGCGCCGTTTGCACCAATAACTCCATAACAGTTACCAGGAGTAAACTTTAAGTTTACATCTTCAAATAGCTTACGTCCGCCAAATCTTAAACTTACGTTTGATACAGTTATCACTAAAACAACCTCATTTCTAATANTATTCATTTCGTTATTATATCATATAAGTTAACATATTTTCAGTTAAAGGTAAAACAAATATTAATAAATTTTATTGGAAATAAAGGAAGAGAAAAATTTACCAAAAAGCTATTGACAATAAATTCCTGATGATATATAGTTAATTACAAGAGTAATGAACCNAATAAGCAAAGAGGCATAATATATNAGTATAGGAATCTATAAGGGAGGTCTAACATGAACTTAGATTTTAAAAATGAAATACCAATATATATTCAGATAGCACAGTCTATTGAAGATGGTATTTTAAAGGGAATTTTCAAGGAAGATGAAGCAATACCATCTACTACAGAAATATCAGTAAAATTTAAAATTAACCCTGCTACAGTTGCAAAAGGGTTCAATTTATTAGTAGATGAAGGAATAATCTATAAAAGAAGAGGTGTTGGAATGTTTGTTTCAAAAGGAAGTAAAGAAATTCTAATACAAAAGAGAAAAGATAGTTTTTATAAAAACTATGTAGTTGCATTAATTGAAGAGGCTAAGAANTTAGGTATATCCACTGAAGATATTATAAATATGATACAAAGGGGGNAATAGGCATGGGCTTAATAGAAATATCTAATTTATCAAAAAGNTATGGTAAAAATTCAGTTTTAAGAAATGTAAATTTAATAATAGAAGAAAATAAAATTTATGGTTTACTAGGAAGAAATGGTGCTGGAAAGACTACATTATTAAATCTTATAACTAATAGGATATTCCCAACTGAGGGATCTATTACTATTGATGGGGAAACTGTTATAGAAAATGATAATGCAACAGGAAAAATATATTTTATGACGGAACAAAGCTTATACCCACAAAACATGAAGGTAAAGGAATTGTTTAAATGGAGTAAGGAATTTTATGAAAATTTCAATATGGATTATGCATTAAAACTTTGTAAGAAGTTTGGGCTTAATATAAATAAGAAATTTAAGGCTCTTTCAACGGGATACTCATCTATATGTAAAATAATTATTACCCTTTCTTCTGGAGCAGAAATATTAATTTTTGATGAGCCTGTTTTAGGCTTAGATGCAAATCATAGGGATTTATTTTATAAGGAAGTAGTTTCTAATTATATAGAAGAGCCAAAGACAATTATAGTTTCAACCCATATAATAGAAGAAATCTCAGATGTTTTAGAAAAAGTAATTATAATAAAGGACGGAGAGGTTCTTAGCGATAAGGAAGTGGAGAGTCTCCTAGATGAAGCATACACAGTGTCAGGACCTTCAGAAAATGTTGAAGAGTATATATTAGGGAAAAAGTGCATTAATATTGATTCTATTGCTGGATTCAAAGCAGCAACAATAGCTAGCAAATTAAGTGAAGAAGATAAGAATAATATTGAAAGGTTGAACTTAGAAGTTTCTAAGGTTGAACTGCAAAAGTTATTCATATATTTAACTGGTAAGGAGGAGGTTAGATAATGAAAGTGAAAAGTGTAGTTAAGTATTGTATTAACAGTATGAAAAAATCAATAGCTATATATTACTCCATAATTATTTCCCTTTTTTTATTGCTAGTCCTTCTTTCTAAGACTACAAATGCGCGTATAACATTATCGGGTACAGAATTTTCCACCGTAATATTCTTATTTGCGTCGGGATTTAGCATGTTTAAGGAAAACTTTTATTTTACAAAGAGTAATAATATATCAAGAAAAACTTATTTCCTAGGAACAATTTTATCGATGATACAAATATCTGCAGGAATGTCTTTTATTGATTTAATTTTAAATAGAATATGCAATATCTTTATTAAGAATCCAACTATGTATGATATGGGATTTACTGATTATATTAATGATGGAACCATTATGGAGATTACCAGCATTCCAGCTGATAAGATATATCCAAGTAGCTGGATTCAAAGTAATAGTATAGGTGTACTTTTTAATACCTTTTTATTTCATATGAGTTTATGTTTAATGTTATTTGCCTTAGGTTTTGTAATAACTATGATTTATTATAGATGTAATAAAATAATGAAGGTAGTAGTTTCAACTTCACCTGTAATCTTATTTATAATACTAAATATATATATTTATAATTATCCTAATCAAGTAATAAAAATAGGAAGATCAATGGAATATATTCTTGGAATAAATCCTAATAATGTTTACCCGCCGATAATAACATTTATAGTTTTATTTATAGCATACACGGGGGTAGGATATTTAGCAGTTAGGAGGATGGTAATAAAGGAAAAATAGACGGTCAAGTAACAGGTTGCATGTTGTAGGGCATAAGTAATAAAAACAGAAAACAATTAGTTAGATAAGGGTAAAAAGTATAAAGTACTTTCCAAGGGATAATTGAATTAATAGTATAAGTGATGAATATAACTAGGCGAAGATAAATAGAATATGCGAAATAAGGATATAGCTAGCATTTCTATTTATCTTCGCCTTTATATTTATACATTTTTATATTACATAAAAGAATACAGATATAAAGTGACAAAGGCTTCCCAACATTATAAATATGTGGAATATTTCATGGTATTTAAAAGCTCCAAGGCTTAACTTTTTAGGTTTTAATGCATAAATTACTCCACCGATTGTATATAAAACCCCTCCTATGATTAGGAATAGTAAGCTTGCAGATGGTATGGCACTTGATAGGGGCTTAATTAAAAAGGCAGCAGCCCAGCCTAAGGCTATATAAAGGGAAGTTTGCAGCCATCTTGGACAATTAAACCAAAGCAGTTTAAATAGTATTCCTAAAATTCCTAAGGATGAAATTATTATAAAAAATAATGTTCCGTTGAATCCATCTAATGCTATTAAACAATAAGGAGCATAGGAGCCTGAAATTAATACAAAAATCATTGAATGATCTAGCTTTCTTAAGTTTAAAATTATACTTTCCTTGCACTTTACACCATGATAGGTTGAAGATGTTAAATATAATAAACAAAGACTTACCCCAAATATTATCAGGGCAGAAATTCCCTTTCCATTTAGTCCGCTAAGTATTCCTTTAGTGGTCATTAGAATTAAAGCAATAAGTGATAAGANAAACCCTATTCCATGGGTTAAGCAATTTATTGGTTCTCTTAATTTTGTCATTGATTTAGACATAATACATTCACCTCTCGATACATAGTTTTTAAAACTATGTGTTATTACAGTTATATTAACTATTGTATTCGCAAATGTCAAAGCTGCTATAAGTTAATAATGACTTAATTTTCTTATTTTTATTCACTTATCTTGAAATATCTTAATGATTCGAGTATATTTAAATATATAAATTACAATAAGTAGTTTTAATAACTACATGGGGGAAGATATGGAAGTAAAAGAATTAATGGAGTTATTTAATAGTTTAAATTTAGATAAGCAAATATCCTTAGAGGAGTTACCTGAACTTGATTTATATATGGACCAGGTAATCCAGTTATTTGATAATAAGTTTAAAGACAGTAAGAGAAATGAAGATGATAAAGCATTAACTAAAACCATGATAAATAATTATGCTAAGGGAAAGTTACTAATGGCTGTTAAAAATAAAAAGTATACTAAGGAACATTTAATTTTAATGAGCCTTATATATAATTTAAAAGGGGCATTGTCAATTAGTGATATTAAAAGTGCATTAAATAATATTGTAAGTTCTATAGAAAACAATGAGGGCTATCCCTTAAGAGAATTATATAAATTATGCTTAAGTCAAAATGAAAGGGCCATTAAGGAAGTAGAAGGTTCTATAAAAAATATTGGAAGAAATATTGAAGAGCTAAGTTCTAATAACAACGAAATTAAAATTAATGAATTTGAAAAGAATTTCTTACTATTAGTTTCTTTTATAAATATTAGCAATATGTATAGAAAGATGGGGGAAAAACTAATAGACGAGTATTTTAATAAAATTTAGAAAGAAATTTCTAGTATTTTTTAAATAAGACTATTTCTCTATAAAACAATATATTATAATAGTTATAAAAATTAAAAGGAAATAAAAATATACATAACTTGGGGAGAATAAAAATGAATAACAGAGATAAAATAAAAGATTATAATAGAATAGTGGTAAAGGTTGGAACATCTACTCTAACTTATAGTAATGGAAATATAAATTTATCTAGAATAGAAAAGCTGGCAAGAATACTTTCGGATATTATGAATTCAGGAAAGGAAGTTATTCTTGTAACTTCTGGTGCTATTGGAGTTGGTGTATCAAAGCTTAAGTTAAAGGAGAAGCCAAAGACTATAAGGGAAAAGCAGGCTGTTGCAGCAGTTGGTCAATGTGAACTTATGCATATATATAGTAAGTTTTTTGGAGAATACAGTCATGTAGTAGGGCAAGTTTTATTAACTAGAGATGTTGTAGAAGATGATCATGTTAGAAATAATGTTTGCAATACCTTTGAAACCCTAATGGAGAATGGAATAATTCCAATAGTAAATGAAAATGATACAGTAGCCATTGATGAAATAGAAAACATTGTTAGGTTTGGTGATAATGATAATTTATCTGCAATAGTATCAAAACTAGTTAAGGCAGATATTTTAATAATATTATCAGATATAGATGGGTTCTACGATTCCGATCCAAGAAAAAATGAAAATTCAAAATTAATTAGAGAAATAACAGAAATAACAGAAGAACTAGAATCTTGCTGTGGTGGTGCAGGAAGCAGCCTTGGAACTGGAGGAATGATAACTAAGCTTTCAGCAGCTAAAGCTGCAACAGAAGCTGGAGTTGATATGGTTTTAGCAAATGGGGAGAATCCAGAAATATTATTAAATATTTTAAATGGAGAAGAAGTAGGAACTTTATTTATTTCAAATAATAAGCAAAAATAATATATAAAAAGGAGAAGAGGGCTATGAAAACTGTAAAAGAATTAGGTAAAAGAGCAAAAGAAGCTTCTTATGACCTTGGGGTTGTGTCAACATCAGAAAAAAATAAGGCTTTAGAACTTATGGCATTAGCATTACTTAAAAATAAAGAAGAAATAATAAAAGAAAACCAAAAGGATATTGAAAGAGCAAAGGAAAAGGGTACGCCAGCTTCACTTATTGATAGGTTATACTTAAATGATGAAAGAATAGAGGGGATGGCTCAAGGCTTAAGAGAAATAGCAGCTCTAGATGACCCTGTTGGAGAAGTACTAGAAATGTGGAAGAGACCAAATGGTCTTCAAATTGGAAAACAAAGAGTACCAATGGGAGTTATAGGCATAATATATGAGGCTAGGCCAAATGTAACATCTGATGCAGCAGCCTTATGTTTAAAAACAGGAAATGCTGTTATTTTAAAGGGTGGAAGTGATGCTATAAATTCAAATAAGGCAATAGTAAAAGTTATTATAGAAGCAGTTAAGGAAGCTGGATTGCCTGAATTTTCAATTCAACTTATAGAAGATACATCAAGAGAAGCTACAAATGAAATGATGAAGCTAAATGAATATATAGATGTTCTTATCCCAAGAGGAGGAGCAGGCTTAATTCAGGCTGTTGTAAAAAATGCTACAGTTCCTGTTATAGAAACAGGAGTAGGAAATTGCCATATTTATGTTGATGAAAATTCTGATTTCGAAATGGCTAAAGATATAATAATTAATGCTAAGACTTCTAGACCAGGTGTTTGTAATGCAGCAGAAAAAATACTTATTAACGAAAAGATTGCTGGGGAGTTCTTACCTGTAATAGTTAAAGGCCTTAGAGAAAAATCCGTTGAAATCAGGGGGGATGAAAAGGTAATAAATATTATTAAAGACGTAAAGGCTGCTACAGAAGAAGATTGGGGCAGGGAATATTTAGATTATGTAATAGGTGCTAAAATAGTAAAAGATGTAGATGAAGCAATAAATCATATTAATAAATATGGTTCTGGACATTCAGAAGCAATAATTACTGAAAGTTATAAAAACTCCCAAAAGTTTTTAAATAAGGTAAATGCAGCTGCAGTATATGTTAATGCTTCAACAAGATTTACCGATGGTGGTGAGTTTGGCTTTGGAGCAGAAATTGGAATAAGTACTCAAAAGCTTCATGCAAGAGGCCCTATGGGACTTAAGGAGCTTACAACAATAAAATATATAATTTGCGGTAATGGACAAATTAGATAAGAAAGAGTGATTAAAATAACAATAGATAGAGAATTAACAACATATAAAATCAAGGGGTTTTATGACCTGTCCTTAGATGAACTTTATGAAATAAACAAAGCTAGATATGAAGTTTTTGCATGTGAGCAAAAAATAACATCTGAAAATGATTTTGATGATAAGGATAAGGAATGTTACCACTTGATGGTGTACTATAAAGATAAAATAGCAGGATATTGTAGGATACTGAAGGCAGGAATGTGTTATGAAGTTCCTTCCATTGGCAGAGTTCTTGTTTTAAGGGAATATAGAAGGTATGGTCTTGCTAAGGAAATGATAAAGAAAGCCATAGATTTTATTATTTATGAACTAGAAGAAAGTGAAATTAAATTATCTGCACAGCTTTACGTAAGGAATTTATATGAGTCAGTAGGTTTTAAGGCTGTATCAGATATATATGAGGAAGCTGGAATAGAGCACATAAAAATGCATTATTTAAAATAAGAAGCTGTATTAAAAAGAAGGTTGTTTGCAATCTTCTTTTTTTATTCTGAATTTTTATTCTACATTTTCAATTGTTTAAAAGAAGTATAGTAGTTGAATATATGAGGAATAATAAACTTATAAAATAAGGAATTGCATAAGGCGAATTAAAATGTAAGTTTAAAAGGTGTAATGTTCGTGTTTTAGGTGAAGAATGAATACGTTTAACTGGAAAATACCTGGTTATTATGTGAAAAACCAATAAAATGTGGAAATTACTATTGCAAAAATACGAATATAATGATACTATGTTATTGAAATATTCGGTAATACGAGGAGGCAATTATGGATAAGTTTTTTAAGCTTAAGGAAAATGGGACTAATGTGAAAACTGAGTTGGCAGCAGGGTTAACTACTTTCTTAACTATGGCATATATATTATTTGTAAATCCATCAATGTTAGCTCTAACGGGAATGGATAAGGGAGCAGTTTTTGTAGCTACAATTCTTGCTTCAGCTATAGGTACTTTAGTTATGGGGTTATTTGCTAATGTTCCTTTTGCACAGGCACCAGGAATGGGATTAAATGCATTATTTACATTTACAGTAGTATTAGGGTTAGGCTTTACTTGGGAACAAGCTTTAGCTATGGTTTTTATATGCGGACTTATAAACATAATTATAACTACTACTAAATTAAGAAAAATGATAATACAAGCTATTCCACTACCACTTCAATATGCTATATCTGGAGGTATAGGTTTATTTATATCTTATTTAGGACTAAAATTAGGTCGTTTTATTAACTTCACAGTTGAGCCAGGTAATGCTATTGTTGAAGGCGTATTATATTTCGATGCAGTACCAGCTCTTACTAACTTTAAGGACCCAGTAGCATTGTTGTCATTAATAGGTTTAATAATAACAATCGTATTAATGTTATTAAATGTTAAGGGAGCAATTTTAATTGGAATAATTGCAACAACAATAATAGGTATTTTTAATGGTGTTACTCAAGTGCCAGATTTCTCTACTATGGATTTTGGTGTTCCAAGTTTAGCACCTACATTCTTTAAATTAGATATTGCGGGATTATTTAATGATCCATCTAAGATATTCTTAGTTCTTACAACAATATTCTCATTCTCATTATCTGATACGTTTGATACAATAGGAACATTCTTAGGAACTGGAAGGAAAGCAGGAATCTTTAATGAAGATGATGAAAAGTTATTTAATGAAGGAAAAGGTTCTAAATCAAGACTTGATAAGGCATTATTTGCAGATGCAATAGCAACTTCAACAGGTGCATTATTAGGAACTAGTAATACAACAACTTATGTAGAAAGTGCTGCTGGTATAGGCCAAGGAGGAAGAACTGGATTAACATCTGTAACAGTAGCGGTATTATTCTTACTATCTTTATTCTTAGCTCCAATTATGGGTATAGTTCCAGGGGCAGCAACAGCACCAGCTTTAATAGTAGTTGGAGTGTTAATGATGGATTCATTTAAGAATATTGAATGGAGTGAATTTGATATAGCTGTTCCAGCATTCCTTATAGTAACGTTTATGGCATTTACCTTTAGTATAACAAATGGTATTGCAGCTGGATTCATAGGTTATTGCATAGTTAAAATAGTTAAAAAGGAAGCAAACAAAGTTCACCCAATAATGTATATCGTAAGTTTATTATTCTTATTAAACTCATTTATCCAAACATTAAGTTAAGAACTTTTATTTAATAAAGAAAAGAGAAAGCTCAAATTATAGCTTTCTCTTTTTTTCACATTAAAATATTGTTATATAATAATTATGCAGTTAGTATTTATATAAAGTATATGTTATATTTAAATAAACTTATAAATTTAGATATTTAGTAAATCTTATGGAGGACAATATAGTATGGGAAAGCACGATGGCAGAAGTTGTGTATTAATAACAGGTGCTACTGCTGGAATTGGATATGAATTATCAAAATTATATGCTAATGAGGGATATAACTTAATTTTAATTGCAAGAAATGAATCTAAATTAAATAAATGTAAATATAAGCTTAACTTATTATATAATGTTAATATTCATACATTGGCTTTAGATTTATCTGTGGATAATTCCTGTGAGAAAATAAAAAATTATGTGGATAGAAAAAATTTGACTGTGGATATTTTAATAAATAATGCAGGGATTGGATCCTTTGGTTATATAGCAGAAATAGAACTAGAAGAAGAAAGGAAGCTTATAGATATTAATATTAAGTCTTTAACAGAACTGACTAAATTATTTTTACCTTCAATGATGGAAAATGGAGAAGGGGCAATATTAAATGTTGCTTCTACAGCTGCCTTTTGCGCAGGTCCAAAGATGGGAGTTTATTATGCATCTAAGGCTTATGTTCTAAGTTTTACAGAAGCACTTTATGAAGAAGTGAAGGATAAAGGAATTAAAGTAAGCTGTTTATGTCCTGGAGCAGTAAATACAGAATTCCAGGATAAAGCAGGAATAAAAAAGAACAAAATAGCAGAGAAAAACCTAATGTCACCTAAAGAGGTAGCAAGGATTGCCTTTAGGGATTTTAATAAGGGAAAAACAATAATAATACCAGGTTTCAAAAATAAGCTAATGGTATATTTAAATAAATTTATGCCAAGGGCCTTATCAAGAAAAATAATTTTATTTATGAACAAAGAAAGCTAATTACAGTTTTCAATTTTCGGTTTTCAGTTTAGGACAAAACTCCCTAAGGAGTTTTTATAAAATAATAGGCATCAAAAAGCCATACACAAATAAATTTGCTGTATGGCTTTTTTATTTATTCAAGATTTTCAGCTCACCTGAAAATCAACCACAATTGTGCATTTTGTATTTTGAATTGTGAATATTTAGAGCTTAATTTTAATTAAGCTCTAAATATAACCTCTTCCCTAGAGAACATGAATTTAGCAAATACTATAGAAAGAAGAATATATAATAAGTGCCAGCAAACAACTATTAATATATGTTTAAAGTCATATATCCCAACTAGGAATTCCTTCATAAGACAGACTGCATTTGTTATTGGAATATTAAAAAATAGTGGTTTTATTGATTTAACATCAGTCACATAAGGAATAAATGCTAGAAGCATAGCAGGCATAGTAAGGGCTGCTAAATATGAATTTGATTCTTTAGTTGATCTTGCAAAAATACTTATTGAAATTTGTAGTGTTGCTAAGAATATTAAAACCAATACTCCGATCAATAGAAGTCCCAGCATTGAGTAAATATCCATTTTAACATCAAGCCCTCCATTAGCTCTTGCGAATTTTTGGAAGGAAAATGTCATAACAAATATATTGGCTAATAGTGATATAAAGGCAACTGTGCAAAGAGCTACTATTTTACCTGTTATTATTGATGAACGATTGACAGATGTAGATAATAGCGGTTCAAAGGTAAACCTTTCTTTTTCACCAGCACCTAAGTCAGAAGCCATTCCAGTAGTTGAAGAAATCATAAATATTGCTATAAGTGATGGAAGCATTGACATTATTATATGTGAAATACCATTTGCTTCTTCCCCATCATTAANTCCAGATTTAACTTCTAGAGTAAAGGGTGATAAAATTGATGAATCTAAGCCAGAAGAAGATAGCCTTTGAGTTACTATGGTATTTTTATAGTTTTCAAGTACTTCATTAATCATTGACTGTGCAAGCATAGATTTATTTGATTCTTCATCTATTAAAATTGTAATATTATCGCTTTTACCAGCCATAATATTTTCATCAAATTTTTCAGGAATTTGAATTATAAGCTGAATATCTCCGCTCTTTAATAAATCTTTAGGAGTTTCAGTTTCTACTAAATTAGCGGAAGGAAGAGATAAAATTGCCTCTGCTACACTAGAATCAGTATTACCTTCCATATAAATATTGATTTCCTCCTGAGCTTCTTTTTGAAGATCTGCTACGGATGATGACATAAAACTAAACATTGCAGGATAGATTAATATGGGCAAAAATAATGTAACTATTAATGTTTTTCTATCCCTAAAGATATCTAATAATTCCTTTTTTAAAATAGTTATAAAATTATTCATTTAAGCCACCTCCTATAATCTTTAAGAAGATTTCTTCAACATCACTATCATTATGTTTTTCTTTTAATTCTGGAAGGGTACAATTTTCCAATAGATTTCCCTTATTTATTATTACAACCCTATCACATAATTTTTCAACTTCCTTTATAGAGTGGCTAGAGAATAAAATGGTCTTTCCTTCCTTTTTGCATTGAAGAATAAAATCTTGAACAATCTTTGCTGCACTAACATCTAAACCTGTTGATGGCTCATCAAATAGCATAACAGATGGATTGTGAACTATAGATCTTGCAATTGATATTTTTTGTTTCATACCCCTTGAGTATTTTCCTACAGGTTTGTCTATATAGTCCTTCATGCCAAAGCTTTCAGCTAATTCATCCACTCTTCTATCGGCTTCCTCCTTGTTCATTCCATAAAGATTTGCAAAGTATCTTATGTTTTCCCTACCTGTTAATCTATCATAAAGGCCTACATCACCGCCAAAAAGAATACCAATATTTTTTCTTACTTCAGCAGGCTTTTCTTTTACATNAATATCATTAACTGTAATAGTACCAGAGGTTATTCTAAGCATAGTAGAAATCATTCTAAGAGTNGTAGTCTTACCAGCACCATTTTCTCCTAATAATCCAACTATTTCTCCAGGTTTTACTGAGAATGTTAGATTGTTTACAACTGTGGTTTTTTTAAATTTTTTTATTACCTTGTTTAATATGAGCATTTATTTCCTCCTTCATAAAAGTGATAGGAATATTATAGCATAAATGATTAAAGATGGGAATGTGTACAAAAACACATAATTTATAATATTATAAATAAAAAATGATAAAAAGAGTAAAAAAATATTGACATAAAACATATGTTCTTATACTATATAAATATAGAACTTATGTTTGTGCGGAGGTTATAATATGGAGAATGAAATTTTTGTTAAGTTAAATTATAAAACAATTGGCGAATTTAAAAGCTTAATAGTAGATAGGCAGCATAAAAAATGTGACGATAAGAAATATTTAATGTGTACAGGTAAGTATGATAAAAATGGATGGACCTTCATATTCAAAGCTAATAGCATAAAGGAAGCTGAAGATTTTATAGACAATAATTCAAGGGTTATTAATAGAAAAAGATGCAGCATTTTAGAAAGGAACATGCATATTCAAGATTTCGATACAGTTCAAATTCCAGCATTTATATAGATTTTACTTTTAAGTATAATAAAAGGAAGCCCTTCATAAATATTTTTATGAAAAGCTTCCTTTGTTAATAGGCCGATTTATAATATGTAATATATTTTCTAATTAATGATTATAATTGTTTTTATATGTTTCAGATATAACAATGGATAAGTTATCTATTAAGTTAATAACAGTACCTTCTCTTTCACTTTTGCTACTTTTTATTATTTTAACTTCAGGCCTTAAAGGGAAGTTTCTGTAGGTTTCTGTAACCATTCCTAGATCCCCAGTACTCAGTTTAACAATAGTTCCATTTGGGAAAGGTACTACCACTTTTGAAAAAAACTTGACAATTTCAAAGTCAAATAGAGTACCTGCATTACTCATTATATATTCAAGGGCATCGCTAGCAGATAATGATGGCATATAATTTCTTTCAGAAGTAAGAGCATCATAAGCATCTGCAATGGATACTATTCTAGCTAAATAGTTTATTTGATTTTCTGCTAAACCCCTAGGATATCCTGTCCCNTCAACTCTTTCATGGTGTTGATGGATAATAGCCTTGCTATCATTTGGAATAATATCTATATCTTTTATGTAATTATAACCTTTTTCACAATGCTCCTTTAAAATTTCATATTCCTGTGAAGTTAAAGGACCATCCNTATCTATTATATTTTTATCTATAAATTCTTTACCAATGTCGTGTAATAAGGCACCGATGCATAGACTCAATAAATCATCTTTAGGAAGTTTTAGTCCAATCCCAACAACTAGGGATATAACTGCTATATTAAGGCTGTGATCATATATATTTGGATTTTTATCTTTTATATCTGATAGAATATATACCATATCATCTTTTGATAGTATATTATCTAATAGTTCTTCAGCTAGTAAAATAATTGAGTTTANGNAATCGTTTTCTCCAGTATGTATATTATTTTTATGAATACCACTAAAGGTATTCTTCAATGAATTTAGGCATTTATCACGAAGCTCATTTTTAATGATAAGCTTAATTTCAGGATTATAACTATTCTCAATAATGTATAAGGATTTTATTTCGTATTTAATTAGTTTTTGAATTATGTTTTTATTAAGTTGAGCCCCACAATTTAATAAAACTCTTCCTTCAGAATCATATAAAGTTTTTCCAAGGTATGAATTAGGTTTAACGTCTTTTAAAGGAATAAGTTTCATATTTTCACCTCTGTTATACTTTTGTCTATATTATATCAATTTTTAGTAAAAAACAATAGAATTTTTACTAAAATTTATAATAATGCTATAAGTAAATGCAATAATAATTAAATTTGAAATTTATTTTATATTATTTGAGAATTTTATAATAATTCAATAAAAAAATAAATAGTTTATACTTCTAGTGTAGCATAAACTATTTGTTTTTTATATATCTAGTAGATTTTTAGTGTAATTTGAATAAAGATTTCGTAGTTTACTCATTTTTTCTTCAAGTTCGATATATAAATCAGAAGCTAGAGCATAATCCTTTGATAAAAGAGCATGTCTTATTCTTGAAAATAAACTCTTACTAGTATAGCTGTCTTTCATTATATATTTTCTTAAGTTATCTATCTCCATCCAATTTGAAACATCTAAGTCTAAAGCATCACAAGAATGCAATTTTTTAAAGGATCTTATTTCGTTTGCATGATTATTAATAACTCTATGGCAAACATCAGTAGACCATCTTTCAATTATAGCTAATTTAAAACTATGAATTAGCTTTTCGCTAAATACATTATTTCTTTCTAATACCCTTAGTTTTTCAGGATTCTTATCAAGGTTAATTAGGTTTTCATAAATAGTAGCAGGTGCTTTTCCAAAATACTTTTCTCTTTCTTTTTCAGTATAATATTCAAATACATCCTCTTCACTTCTATAAGCTCTATCTTTATCTAAATAGTCAGCTTCATCACCTGGATTCTTAGATAATTCAGCTAAAAGTTCTTTTGGTTCTTTATTATTTTCAAGAACATAAAGAATTCCGTCTAACATAGACAAATATGAAACTGCTATAACCAAATAAATATTTGAGTGAGGATTTGGTGATCTAAGTTCAAATCTTGTAGCTAAGGGATTAGATAAATCTCTTATTAGCCCTACTAGTATTGTTCTATTTCTTGATGGATTATCAGGAGATAGTCCAAGGGAAGTAACTACACAAACTGGAGCTTCAAAGCCAGGTTTTAATCTTTTAAAGGCACCATTAGTTGTAGAAATAAAGGGATTCATAATATCATAATTTTTTAAGATTCCCATTAATGCACCGTAGCCTATACTGCTTAAGAAGTCATCCTTTTTTCCTTCAAATAAGTTAATTATTTTTCCATTATTTAATTTTAAATTTACTCCAAGGTGAGTATGCATTCCTGATCCTGCCACATCATCAATTGGTTTAGCCTTAAAGCTTACATCTAATCCATGACGCCTAAAGGTTTCTTGAATTAAGATTTTAACAAATATTTCATTATCAGCAGCCTGCATTGAATTTGAGTATTTCCAATCTATTTCAAGTTGTTCCATTATATGATTAAATTGCCCATTAATATCTAATTTGGATTTAACGCCCCCAACTTCTTTATGACCCATTTCAGGTTCGAAGCCATACTTCTCCATTAAGATCAGAGTTTCTTCTAAAGCTGTTCTAACAGCTCCTTTTGTTCTAGTCCAATACTGTTCTTGAAGTACTTCTGAAGTTGATAATTCTTCTATATGAGCCTTTTCATTAGGTGTTTGAACCCAAAATTCCAATTCAGTTGCAGAAGTTGTAGTTATTTCTTTTATATCTTCAAACTTTATGCCATAAGGTTCTAAGGTTTTTGGATTCCTTTTGAAAACATCTAATAAGGAGTTTTTAAAGGTTTCTATAGCTGATTTTAAGATATTTCTTGAATCAACAGCTACATTATTGTGAATTAAGAAAGAAGGGATTCTAAGAGTACCAACTGGCTTATTTGTTTCAGGATCTATATGTTCATAGTTGTAATCAACAAACCAAGTAGCCTCTAGATCGGCTATCATATCTACTTTAGCATCATTTAAAGTTGCAATTCCTGGTAGCATAACAGAGGAACCATCAGTTTGTATGGCAACTCCCTCTAAAAAGGAATCAATGTCTTCTAAAAATAGTTTTGCAGGTATCTTTTCATCTGTATCGTTTCCTGATAAATCTATACCTACTACGGAAACGAATTTTATTTCAGGATGTTCTTCAAAAATTATTTCAAGATCTTCTTTTGTATGTTTTGACTTTGGTATTGAAAAAATTAAGTCTTTCATATGGGCCTCCTATAAATTTATGTATCTATTAAAAAAGATACNAATATTGGATTGTATAGATAATTAAACATTCGCAACCTTAATTATAGAAAAATTTTATTATATGGAATTCTTCATGTCAATAATAATGAAAAAGTAATTAGATTATTAAAAAAAATCTATAATATATTAATTTTAAAATAAAAATTCAAGCTAAATATTTTTATTTTAAACTGAAATTAATGTTTATATAAATATTATTACCTGTAACAATAAACTTATAATTATATTTTTTCTTGGTGATTCTTATTATATAAGAGATAAATGCCTAAATAATTATGGATTTATAAAGGATAAAAGTATAAAATAATTATAGAATTAAAGAAAATGGAGTGAGGTAGTTGGACAATAAAAGAAGGCCAATTGGTTTTTTTGATTCAGGGGTAGGTGGATTAAGTGTAATGAGAGAAGCACTAAAGATAATGCCTAATGAAGATTATATATATTTTGGAGATTCTAAAAATGCACCCTATGGTACAAGGACTGTAGATGAAGTAAGAAAGTTAACTTTTGATGCAGTTGATTTTCTATTGAGTAAGGGAGTTAAGGGAATTGTAATAGCTTGCAATACTGCAACTAGTGCAGCAGTAGCATCCTTAAGAATGGAATATCCTGAGCTTCCTATTGTTGGAATAGAACCAGCCTTAAAACCAGCTGTTGAATTAAATAAAGAAGGAAGCATTTTAATTATGGCTACTTCCATGACTTTAAAAGAAAAGAAGTTTAATAATCTTATGGAAAAGTATAGGGATAGAGCTGATATAATTCCTGTACCATGTCCAGGATTAATGGAATTTATAGAAGAAGGCAAACTTGAAGGTAAAGAAGTAGAGGATTATTTACATAATAAATTGAAAAAATATAGTGATATAAAGATAGCTTCAGTTGTCTTAGGATGTACACATTATCCTTTCGTAAAAAAGATAATTTCAAAAATTCTTGGTGATGAGGTAGATATTATTGACGGTGGGCATGGAACAGCTAAGGAAATACAAAGGAGATTAAAAATTAAAAACTTATTAAATGAGGAAGATAAAAGAGCCAATATAGAAATTATTAATTCTTCTAATAAAAAAGAAATAATAGATTTAAGCTATAAATTATTAAATATGTAGATAATGATATAAAAAATAGATAATATATAATTAACATAAAATAATTTAATAATTGTATTTACAATTAAAATGTGAACATAATATCAAGTGAAACTTACATTCATAGAGAGTTTACTACTTAGATGAATGTTAGTTAAAATTATAAAAATATAGGCAATAAGAAAGGAGATTTTTATGAAAAATCCGATAGTAACAATAAGCATGGAAGATGGTGGAGTAATAAAAGCTGAATTATACCCAGAGGTTGCTCCTAATACAGTAAAAAACTTTATATCTTTAATAAATAAAGGATTCTATGATGGAATAATATTTCATAGAGTAATACCTGGTTTTATGATTCAAGGGGGATGCCCTCAGGGAACAGGTATGGGTGGTCCTGGTTATAGCATTAAAGGTGAGTTTTCAAGAAATGGATTTAAAAATGATTTAAAACATACTAGGGGNGTTCTTTCCATGGCTAGAACAATGATTCCAGACTCAGCTGGAAGCCAATTCTTTATAATGGTTGAAGATGCGCCACATTTAGATGGACAATATGCTGCCTTTGGTAAAGTTATTGAAGGAATANAAGTTGCAGATAAAATAGTAGCTTCTAAAAGGGATTATAATGATAGACCATATGAAGATCAAAAAATGGTTAAGGTTACTGTAGAAACTTTTGGCGAGAATTATGAAGAACCTGAAATAATAGGGTAATGATTAGAGGAGGGTTATATGTTAGATAATAATAAATGTATATTAGTTTATAATATGCCTTTAGAAAAATTAGATTTTTTAGTAGATGAAGGATATAAGCTAATAGATGTAAAAAAAGAAATGATGGATATGACTGTTAGAGATATTCTAAAGGGGTTAAAATTTGAAACTGTTACTTCAAAGGAATATAAAGAGTCCCTTATACTTTTTAATAATTTTTTCGATGAGGAACTAAGAGGATTAATAAAAAGAATTAGAGAAAATATTAAGGGCGGAATTTTAGCAACAGTTACAGAACATTCCATGGATTGGAAACTTGGTTATCTACTTGAACATTTAGTAGAAGAAAGAGAATGGTATTTAAAGCAGCAGAAGGGAAGAGCTTAAGGTGAGTAGAGTAGGAGAAAAAATAAAAGAAGCAAGATTAAAAAGTGGAATTAGCCAAAAACAACTAGCTAAGAAGTTAGGTGTTGCAGAAAAGTTTATTAACGAAGTAGAACTTGGAAGAAGAGTTGCGCCAGAAAATTTCATAGAAAAAGCATCTAAAGTATTAAAAACTGATTTCAACGATATGAGTATGGTTGTTACAGATGAGGCATTACAAGAGGAAAAGAAAATCTTGAGAGAAGCATCTGCAAAAAGAAATGTTAATAAAAATAATGAAGTGAATCAAGTATGGACTAATGCCTTTTCATCAGTATTGAAAAATGTGCCAGTTTATGATTATTCCCTTTCCAATAACAAGGGATTTAAGGAAATGCCTATACATTCTAATAAAATAGAAGGTCATGCTCAAGATAAGGTTCTTTACTTAGAAATACAGAATGATGAAATGTCTGGGTTTAGAATGCTAAAGGGTGACTTAGCTTTTGCTTATTTAACAAAGGAAGTAGTAAACAACGGTATATTCTTAGTTGAGTATAAAGGAAAGAGAACAATAAGACAAATCAAAGCTCTAGGAAATTCAAAATTATTACTTGTGAGCAATGGGGGAAGCCTATTAACAGAAACTGTGGAGCAAAGAGAAATAAATATTATTGCTAAACTTGTAAGATTGGAAATTAAGCTTTAAGCAAGTAAGGAGCAAAGGTTAGGTAATAAGTAATAAGTATGGTTAATTNAAGGTGAAGTTTTTTCGTATATAAATATGAAAAGACTTCACCTTTATTGTATTTAAAATTGCCCCTGAAAATGATTTATCACTTTTATTAAAATAACATATATTGATATTAATAAATAATAGTGAAGAAAGGGTGATAGCATGGAAAGTATGGGCACAGGTAATCTTGCTAATGAATTAGGTATTCTTCAAAATCTTCCAACTGGCGTATTAAGTAAACTAGGAATTAGTTCTACTCCAGCCTTGCTTGAAGGAAATAGAATAGAAGTTATTATTTTGACATCAAGTACTGAAGGAGAAATGCAGGAAATTGTGTCGGGATTGGGAGGAACATATGAGGACTTAGGTTATGGCTTTGGAATTGTAAATATACCAGTTAACAGCCTGGTTGCCTTATCTAATGTGCCTACAATTAGGTTTATTGAGCTACCGAAAAGTTTATTTACTGCTGATGCACAAAGTAATAGAGCTTCTTGTGTTCCTCAAGCGAGAGATAGGTTTGGCCTTGAGGGAGAGGGAGTTTTAATAGGATTTATTGATACAGGAATAGACTATACTCATCCCGGTTTTAGGAATGAAGATGGAACAACTAGAATTGATTATATATATGATCTAAGCTTGGGTGGAGTTGTGTATGATAGAGATCAAATAAATTTAGCCCTTCAAAGTCAAGATCCATCTTCAGTGGTGCCTTCCTTTGATCAAACAGGGCATGGAACTCATGTAGCAGGGATTGCCTGTGCTGGTGGAAGAATAAGTGAAGGATATTATGGAGTGGCACCAAAGAGTTCAATAGCTATGGTTAAGTCCACTAGAGGGCGATTTGCTCTTAGTACTAATATTATGAAGGGACTTAAATTCCTTATAGATAAATCGAAAGAACTAAATAAACCTCTTGTTGTAAACATAAGTTTAAGTACTAATGATGGGGCACATAATGGAAAAAGTCTTTTAGAACAATATATATCAACAGTCTCAACATTAGAAAGGGTTACTATCGTAATTGCAGCTGGTAATGAGGGAGATGCAGCCCACCATATTGGTGGAGAACTCCAACCGCAACAAACTATATTTTTAAATGTAGCAAGTGGCGAGAGGGCTATAGTATTTAATTTATATAAGCCTGTCTTATCAAACATTAGTATTAGGATAATTACACCTACAGGAATTAATAGCGGGGATATATTAATAAGGGAGGGGTATAGTGAAGGAAATATAGGGAGAGATAGATATCAAGTTTACTATACTGGACCAAAGCCCTTCGATTTAATAGGGGAAGTATCAATTGCAATAACAACAAATGCTCAATTTTTATCTACAGGGCAATGGGGGATCAGAATTAACTTATTAAATCAATATGATGGAGTTTTTGATATGTGGTTGCCTATATCTGAAGGCCTAAATACCAATACTAGGTTTTTGCAGCCAACTGTATTAAATACCTTGGGGATACCTGCAACTGTATCCAATGTTATAGCAGTAGGGAGTTACAACTATATAACCAATAATATATCATCATTTAGTGGGAGAGGACGAACTGCTATGTTTCAAGCAATAAGGCCTGATCTTGTAGCACCAGGAGAAGATATTGCTTCCCTTGCACCAAATAGATCCTTTGATACCAAGACTGGAACATCTATGGCAGCTCCAAATGTAGCTGGGATAGCAGCATTAATGATGGAGTGGGGGATCTTAAAGGGAAATGATCCGTTTTTATATGCTGAGAGGTTAAAATATTACTTGGTTGTTTCTGCAAATAGGCCTAGAACAGATGTAATATATCCTGATCCAAGTTGGGGATATGGAGAGGTTTGTTTAAATGAAGCTATAGAAAATATTATAAATACCCTAGGAATTAGAAAATCTGTCAGGTAAATTAGCAAAAGTAGAACCTAATAGGGTATGAAGGAATATAATAATTAAGGAAAAATAAAAAAGGAGTAAGTAATGGCTGAAAAGGGTAGATTAAAAGTTCAAGCATTTGCAGGAGATAGTTATATACCTCTAGATAATGCTACAGTAAGAATAAGGCCATCCTTTAGTGATGGAACTCAAAGACAAGATATAGTTGTTTCAACTGATGTAATGGGAGAAACGGAAGAAATAGAACTTGATGCTCCACCTCTTGCATATTCTGAGGAACC